>Ga0247841_10001395_pt1 | contig 55341 bp, 61 predicted proteins | sample LaCruzMarch2015__2_FD_192410 | JGI IMG/M metagenome (GOLD analysis project Ga0247841, IMG submission 192410) | Freshwater microbial communities from meromictic Lake La Cruz, Castile-La Mancha, Spain - LaCruzMarch2015_18m | ecosystem: Environmental > Aquatic > Freshwater > Lake | place: Spain... | reverse complement strand
TCGGGGATTATGAACATGCGTATTTAGCTTAGGTTTGTATCAGCATAGCTTGGTTCCAGCTTCATGCGGCGGCGCCTCGGATGCCCCGCAGCTTGCTGCGCGGGTGCGCCGCCGCCGTTTCACTATACAACACCGTAAGATCTTGGTCAAGAGGCTTCGCAATATCAATAGGCAATCGATAAAAGTTCACTTTGGGTTCGGAATCGTTCTGCGCAAATACAAAAACATTATGCACCTCTAATTCTGGAGATTCTGCCAAAAGAGCCACTCCAAAACTGATTGGTGCAGTCTTCTTGTTCCTAAAACTCATAATTAGCCAATTTCCAAAATTTAATCGAAAAGCATATCCTCCACCGGATGCATGCGGAAGTGTAATTGCAAGCCTCTTATCCTCTGTATCATTGATATTGAGGCGATTAAGTGCGTCGTTCATTAAGCCAAAGGCCCGTTCGGCTTCATGCCGTTCTTGAAATACGTTACGCAGCCTTTCTTTAATTTCTTCTCTGCCTAATGGCATATCCCTCTCCCTTCAAACTACACGCGAAAGACAATTATTACTACTGCCTTATCTTAGCTTCGAAAGAAATCGCATTGAAAAACGTAAGAAGGTGCCGGGAGCGGGATTCGAGCCCGCGACTTCGAGATACCTCAGGAAGCGCGCGTTAATCGTATTACCCTATGAGTCTCGCGCCCTAACCAACTAGGCCACCCCGGCACGGCATAGTCCCTCGATTGAATTGTTAAATAAGGTTTGTGCTTCCCAGGGCCGCGCGCGCGCCCTGGGCGCCCGCCCGGGGCGCGCGGGCGGGCTCAGGGAAAGAGCCTTCTTTTAGTAACTGCATAGATTTGCAGGACCATCATGCCCTCCGACATCACATGCTCAGTAAGCGATACGCTTTGTGGAAAGACGATCGTAATAGGAGTAACCGGCAGCATCGCCGCCGTGCGGGTCGTGGACCTCATTCGCGATCTGATCCGGCGCGGCGCAGAGGTGCACGCGGTAGCCAGCGCTGCCTCGCAGCAGATCCTGCACCCTTACGCCCTGCAGTACGCCACAACCCATCCGGTGATCACGGAAATTACCGGCCGGGTGGAGCACGTGCAGTTTTGCGGCGTGGGAGGCCTTGCGGATCTGCTCTTAATCGCGCCTGCCACGGCCAACACCATCGGCAAAATGGCCTGCGGCATCGACGACACGCCCGTAACAACGTTTGCCACCACGGCTTTAGGGAGCGGCAAACCTGTCGCGGTGGTTCCGGCCATGCACGAGGCCATGTACCGCCATCCAGCCGTGCTGCATAATCTCGATGCTTTGCGAGCCATGGGCGTCGCGCTGATCGATCCGCGCCTGGAGGAGGGCAAGGCCAAGATCGCGGACAACCTGGCGGTTGTGAGGGAGGTGGAAAGGCTGCTGGGGCCATTGGACCTGGCCGGCAAGAAGATTATCATCACCAGCGGGTCCAACGCCGAGGTCGTCGATCCCATTCGCATCCTTACTAACCGCGCCTCAGGAAAAACGGGGGTAGCTCTGGCCCTGGAGGCGCGCCGGCGCGGTGCGGAGGTAACTCTGGTGCACCGCTTTATTCAGGACATCCCGGTGCGCCAGGTCTACGCCGGGAGCGCCGGGGAGATGCTGGACGCGGTGCTGGAGGAGGTGGCCAGGGGCTGCGATGTTCTGATCAGCGCCGCGGCTGTGGCCGACTACACTCTGGACCCGAAGAAGGAGAAGATCAAGTCCGGCCAGGAGTTGGTGCTGCGACTTAAGCCCACCCAGAAGATCATCAAGACGGTGCGTGAAGCCTACCCCCATCTGAAGATCGTGGGCTTCAAGGCCGAGACGGGCGTGACAGACGAGGAGCTGGTTCTTCGGGCAAAGAAGTCCATGCAGGGCGCAGGCTTGGACCTGGTGGTGGCCAACGACGTCGCGCGGGGCGGCATGGGCACGGATGATAACCGGGTGCTCATAATAGATCGCCTGGTCGCGCGCAAAGTTGCCGAGGGCAAAAAGAGCCTGATTGCAAAAATGATCATGGATGCCCTGGTGGAGATCTTATGAACTGCATCACGAAAACCGCTCGGGCCTTTGTGCCTTCCCACATCACCGGCTTTTTTGCCGCCCACAGCAAAGAGGAGCCGCGCCTCGCAGGCTCCGTGGGCTGCGGCCTGTGCCTTTCCCTTGGTGCTACTACTACCATTGAATCGGCTCCCGAGATTCACGATACGGAAATTTTTCTCAATGGTGCACTTTCCGAGGCTCCCGTTTCCAGATTTGTGGTGGAGAAGCTGGCTAAAGAGCCGGTGCGGGTGAAGACGGAGCTTTCTATGCCCTTGGGGGCGGGCTTTGGGGCCAGCGGGGCGGGGGCATTGGGCTGTGCTTATGCCCTCAACTCCGGCTTAAATCTGGGCCTGACGGCCAACGAGGCAGCAGCCGTAGCCCACGAGGCGGAGGTGACCTTTCGCACCGGCCTCGGAGACGTCATCGCCCAGAATGCAGGCGGCCTGGTGGTGCGCCTGCAACCGGGTGCGCCGGGCACCGGTCGCATCGATCGCATACCCGTCCCGACGATGCCGATCAGCTACGTGGTGCATGGCCCCCTCTCCACCAAAGAGGTTCTCTCCGACGAAAAGGTGATGACTGCGGTCAACGCGGCAGGCGAAGCGGCCCTAAAAGAACTCCTAAAGAGGCCCACATTCACAAATTTCCTGCGGCTCTCCCGCCGCTTCACAGTGCAGTCGGGCCTGGCCAGCGACTGGGCTCTAGAGGCAATCGAGGCGGTGCAGGCGGCAGGGGGCATGGCCGGCATGATCATGCTGGGCGATGCCGTCTTTGCCTTTGGTGGGGGCAGTGCCGAGGCCCTAAAGACCTTTGGCGAGGTTCATACTACTACTATTTCGCAACGAGGTGCCAATCTTGACTGATATTCCAAAGTCCCATCCCCGATATGCTTCTTTAGTGGCACGCGAGCGCGTGACTAACGGAGTGAAGAAAGGCTACACCAGCAGCCAGGGTCTCATTGCCCAGGGCCGGGGCGAGTGCTTCGACTATCTTTTAGGCGAGAGGACGACGCCTTCCGCAGAGGCGGCCACATTCGCGGCTGCGGCCCTGCTGCTCCTGGCGGCCCGACCGGCCTTAAGCGTCAACGGCAATGTGGCCGCACTGGTAGCCGAGGAGATGGTGGCCCTGGCCAACGCTCTCCAAATTCCTCTGGAGGTCAACCTCTTCCACCGCTCCGAGGAGAGGGTGAAGAAGATCGCCGATCTCCTCCGGGAGAAGGGCGCCAAAGAGGTGCTGGGGGAGAATCCCGATGCCTCCGTCCCCGGCCTGGAGCACGCCCGGGCGCTGGCCACCAGGGGCGGGATTTACGACGCCGACGTGGTCCTCATTCCCCTGGAGGACGGCGACCGCTGCGAGGCGCTGACGGCTATGGGAAAGAAGGTCATCGCCATCGATCTCAATCCCCTCTCCCGAACGGCCAGAAAGGCCACGGTGAGCATCGTGGACAACATCCTGCGGGCGGTGCCCAACATGGCGGCGCAGGTCCGAAGGCTATCGGAGCTGCCGCGGGCCGATCTGGAGAGGATGGTACAGGAATATGACAACGAAAAGGTGCTGCGCCAGGCGGTGCAGGAGATACAGGATCACCTGGAGGGGCAGTTTCGAGAAGATTAACTTGGCAATGTCAAGTTAAGCTGGAATTAAACATGAGAAGGCCCTTTTTGGCTGAATAGGTGCCTGAGCCCCTCCTTTCGGGACGCTGCCCGTTGCCGGTCTTCGCGTGGGGCGAGTGAGGGCGCACGGAGTCGCCGTGCGGGCTGCCCCGGCCCCTCTTCGGGGGACGACACCAGAAGCATCTGAGGTGAATTGACCTGTGGGATCGCAGACTTGATTGGCAGGGAAGCGGCGACTGGCGGACGCTTGGGACTTGCGGGGCAGAGGGCGAAGATAGTAATAGATAGAATGGATCTTATACGAGAATTATGAAAGTATTCATCTGCTGGGCTGGAAATCTCAGTAAGGAAGTAGCTTCAATTTTGGATGAGCATCTCCCCACTATAATACAAAGTCTCGAAGTATTTATGTCTCAACATGATATCGATTCTGGTACAAGATGGAATTTTCGGCTAGCTGAAGAACTATCTAGCACAAACTTTGGAATTCTATGTCTAACACCCGAAAACCTAAATAACGCATGGTTGCTTTTTGAGGCAGGAGCAATTTCGAAAAATATTGAAGGTGCAGCATGCGGGTTGCTACTACGGGGACTTTCACCAAGCAGCATTAGAGAGCCACTTGGACAATTTCAACATCGTGCCTTTACAGAATCGGAATTTCTCGCTTTGTTATACGATTTAAACAAGAGAATTGATCGACCCTTAAATGAGACTAGGTTGAAAGAAATTTTCAAAAAAATGTGGCCGGATATCAACGCTCGTTATGAGAAGGCTCTATCGGATATAAAAGGAGATGCGAATGCTCCACCCCCGCGCGACCAAAAAGAAATACTAGATGAGATCTTGAATTCAGTTCGCAGCTTTGGTCGCCAACTTGCTGCTATCCCTGTAACTGAAGCTACAGAAGCAACTATCTGGTACAACGATGGTATCGCTTTCCAGAGACGTTTCAAGTTCGAGGAAGCCATCGACGCATTCGACAAGGTTATTGGGATCAACCGACGCACTGATGCACTCGCTTGGTATAGTAAAGGCAATGTCCTTTACCAAATGAAAAAGTACGATGAGGCCCTCCAGGCCTATAAAATATCTGTCAGATTTCACAAGAATAATGCCGACTGCTGGAACAACATGGGAGCCGCTTTAATCGCATTAGGTCGGACTACAGAAGCAGATGCCGCCTTCGCAAATGCTAAGGAGCAGGATCTCGCCAAAGCTGAGGAGTTGTAGATTATGCCATACCTTTATTGTGAATTTAACGTCGAGCCCTCGATTAGGGAGGCAATAGGAAAGACACCTGAAGATATTAAGCTAATAAATGAGAATGATACCATAACAAAATTGCAGGTCATGATCGGAGAAAAGAGGACCGAGAAGATCAAGGGTTCAGATCAATTTAAAAAAGGTCTAGCAGAATCTGAGAAAAAACGAGGAATAGCAGAGATTCCTACTGATAAGAGTGAACACAACGCAAAGTCGAACCATTATATTAATTTTTTGGAGCAGGAAATTAGAAATTATGCAACCCAAAAAGCCAGAAATTTTATTAATCAATTGAATTTTAGGCTTGATTCGTCAGCTTATAAAGTCAGATACACAACCTTGGCGGTTCTAGTACTCCATCGTGAGATTAGTCTGGGCATGGGCGGCTATATAAAAAGTAATTTAAAAACAGATATTCTTGAAATTGAGGACGAAGATAATTTCCTAAATAGAATATTGAATAATTATACTAATGGTTTGGAGGCTCAAAAATATGGTGATATCGTCAGTGCTTATAAGTACTTCTATTTAGTGGTTCCAGAAGGACATGGAATCACAAGTGATAGAGAGTTGAATCTGGATTTAAAAATTCTCAGACATGGAGCTAGCCATCTCGAATTGAACAGAGAATCTTTAATGGACAGGGCGAAAGAATTACTGGGCGAAGAATACGTAAAATATGATGGTGGCAAAGAATACGCATATATTGATACGACTGTCAAGAAGCATATGGACTTATTCAATAAGCATATACCCATCATTAAAAAATATGCAAAAGTATATATAGATAAATATATCGTGGAGCATACATTGAAAACGTAATGCTTCAATGAAATTAAGTCAAACGGCGCATCCACTACAAGCTGCAGGGTATTCATTTTAAAATAATCCCTCTAACCCATCCTCCCCCGCGCCGCCTTCTGCACGCTCTGGTCCGGATCCTCGGCCAGTCGTTTCAAGAGTATTGCGATTTTGCGCCACAGCCGCCCGCATAATCCATGAACGATTGTCTCAGATCAAAGAACCGTAAGGTATAGATAAAGTCAAAACATAACAGATAGCATGAAAAAAATATTTGTGGCTCTGTCTTTAGCGGTCTTATGTACCTGTGTCCTGGCCTTGGCAGAAGAACGAAGCTATCAATCAGCAAATTTGACAGAAAGAACGAGTATTGAAAAACAGGTAAACCTCAATCAAAGCGAATTTCAATTAGTTCAGGTCAATCTCATTGATCTAGCCCAACAAAAGAGTGTGGACACGAAGGACGGTCTCAATATAACTCAAGTGGCATTTGGGAAGAATGCCAGCGTCAATTTAATAATGGGTCCCATCGGCTCGATCCTAAAGATGCACTATCATCAATACAGTGATGAGATAACCTATTGCATTAAAGGCCAGGCCGTCATGAACGTATCCGGCAAGGAATTAGTGATGAAAGCCGGAGATCTGATGTACATACCAGCATTAATGCTCCATGGATCAGAAGTAACCGGCAATGAAACTTTGCAGCTCATCTCGATCTTTACACCACCATTTGACGGGAAAGACAGAATTTACGTTTAGTCAAACAGCGCATCCATCTAACCCATCCTCCCCCGTGCCGCCTTCTGCACGCTCTGATCCGGATCCTCAGCTAGCCGTTTCAATGTCTCAGAAGGCGTATTGGGATTCTCGGCCACTGCCGCTCGCACCATCCAGGACCAGTGGCCGGAGAGTTCATCCAGAATCTTGGCATCCAGCTTTGCATTGCGGGCCAGCGCTTCTCTAACCTCCCAGCTCCGGTCGGTAGCGAGAACGGCCAGCGCCGGCGCGGGCGTGCGGGGATTTTGCGCTGCCGTTATCCGCACATCCATGATCCTGTCGGCAGAGAGATAGGTAAGCAGATCCATCGGGGTGGACGGGTTCTTGGCGATGTTGTTTCGCACCTCCCAGAACACATCCTTGACCATCTTGTTCATCGATTCCACGGACAAAAGGGGATTGGATGCCGCCGCGGCTCGAACATGCTCCTCAGAGTCACGGGCGAGAAAGGCCAGGGTCGACGCATTGATGTTCGGGCTCTTTGCCGTCGCCTCCTTTACAAGATAGCGATTCTTCTGCAAAGTGCAGTCGTAGTCCACCATCTCATCTGCCGCCAGCATCTCCAAAATCTCGCATGTGGCGCGGCGATTCAAAGCCACCGCCGCCCGCACATATCCGGAGCTGTCCTCCGCGAGCTTCGCAAGCGCCGGCGCTGATGCGTTCGCATTGCCGGCTACCGCTTCCCTCACCCATTGCACCTTGTCCCGGGATAAGAATTCCAGAATATTCTCGGGCACATCAGCACTCCAGGCCACCTTTCTCCTCACATGCCAGTCCCAGGAGCAAGAGAGCTCATCCTGATCGTCCTGCTTATATCTCAATTCTGTAGCAGGTAAAGCCATAAACCTCTTGTAAAAGCTCCTTTGTCTTTCGATCGTCATGCCACTCCAGCCTTCTCTCTACCACGGGAAGATCGATTGCGGGAGCGATCTGGCGGATGAGGCTCTCTTCGCCGGAAAGCACGGCGTACTTGAGGAGGGTTTTATACTTGCCCATCAGCTCGGCCAGTTTTTCCGACACAAGATCTACGTGGCTCTTGATATCCTCCTCACGTAGCCTCTCAAACCTCCTCTGGCTCCAGCCGCCTTTAGAGTGCTTGCCCATTACCGAGCTTTCTACCAGCTCCTCTGCCTCGAAGCCCTCCCGGGAAAGAGACACCCCCAGGAAGGTCTCTCCGGCATGGGCAGATACGACCAGCACGGGCGTGTCCATCATCTCCTCCAGGGGATCGAGGACAAAGACGCTTCCTTCCCGAGTATAGCTCTCCTGGATGGGAAAAGGTGGGATGAGCAGCAGGGTGAAGAGCTGGGGACTATGCAGGATTATCCCGCCCCGCTGGGACTTGATGGCGGCAGCGGCCTTTTTAATTTGCTGGGGAATCCAGGCGTCTTCGGGAACGGGTCCTGGATAAAAAGCAACCAGCAGATCATCCCTGGGTGAGCGGCAGGCCTTGAGCCTCTCCATGAGCAGAGCCATCTCCCGCAAGCTCAGCTTTCTTGCCTTTGGCTTTTGCTCTTCACACCACTCCTGCGCAGCTTGCGCCGGAGTGGTGTGGGCGGCAGCCTTTTGCTCGGCTGCTTTGAGGGCCAAATTTGCCTCCTGGTTGGCAGAGGAGAGCCTGCGCATCTTCTCCTCTCGCTTCTCTAAAGTACGCAGGAGTTCCTCCTTTTCGTTCTCCAGCTTGTCCAGGGCCGTCTCCAGCTCCAAAATGCGATCTTCCAGCTTCTTTTTGCCGAAGAGGTCTACCAAAAGCTTTGCCTCCAACTCTTTCTTCAATCCGAAGGTCAAGAGATCAAACTGAATTAGACTGCGATTTCAACATAGTTATCGCACATACTTCTCAATCAGGTCCAGCGACGTCGTCTCCAGACCGCACTCCTGTAAATGGTGCGCCAGCAGGCTGGCCCTCGCACCTTCGGGGTGGTAGACCAGCACTTCACGGGGCGAGACATGTTCGATCATCTTCATCAGGCCGCGAAAGTCCAGGTGATCGGAGAGTTGAATGGTGGGATAAGACGTATCCCTTCTTCCCGTGAGGAAATACTTGTTGCGACTCTTCACCTGGTGCAAATTCCAGGGCGTGACCACATTGGATATGCCCCCCTTCACCTCTGTGAGCGGCCCGGCAGCTTCTTTCATCAGCTCTCGCGTCAGGATCAGGCTCTTCTCATCCATGCCGATCTCATCTTTGTAGCCCATGGCCCTCATGAGACCCACCGCCCGCTGGGCTTTGCCAAAAGCATAGGCACCAAAGCTTGCTCCCGACTCCAAAGCCTCGGAAAAGCCGGCCAGATCGTCCTCAAAGATGCAGGTGGGATCATAGGGATCGCCGTAGTTGGCTTCAGAGACCAGAAAATCGCATTTGGGCAGATGACTGTAGTCTTTTACGTCCCCGGTTACCAGCACCTTCTCTCCCGTCTCCGTCTGCCAGGAGAAAGCAGTCGATCCAATGGTGTGGCCGGTGGTGTGCGTGTCCACTCGCACATCATCGACCACAATGCTCTGCCCAACCTCAAAGGTGCGGCCTTTGTACTCCCGCTCGTAACGAATCTCTAAAGCGCGTGCCGTCTGTATGGAGGCGATAGCTCGCGGGGAGTTCATGGCCGATTTGCCGTAGTGATCGCTATGGGCATGAGTGATGAGATAGGCATCAGGCTGCACGCTGGCCTTGGGTGCGCGGCTGGTATCTATGGAAAAGAGGTGAGAGTCGAAGCGCAGGGCGAGATGAGGCGCACAACCTCCTCGGCTGTTGATCCTTCGCACCGCCTCCAGGCAATCGTCCCCGTTCGTTGTCTCTCCCACTCTTCTTTCCTCTCCTAGCTTTTTTGTCTCACTTGAGGGCCATGTTGATGGCTTTTATCAGCTCTTCTTTGGAGGTGACGCCCATCCACTTCTGTACTTCCACGCCGTCCTTCTCCAGGATGATGGTAGGCACAACCATGATGCCCTTCTCGAGAGCTAAGTCGCCCTCCTTGTCCACATTGATCTTTTGAAATTCCACCTTATCGCTGAAATCCTTGGCCAGATCCTCGAAGATGGGGCCCTGCATCTTGCATGGTCCGCACCAGTCCGCATAAAAGTCCATAAGCTTGAGTTTAGCCATAATCTATCCTCTCCTTGCATATCCGCCTCGTCCGGCTTCCCAGGCAAGTGCTGTTGTAACCGATGCTCTTTCTTATATATCAAATTATCAAACTATGTCGAACTTAACGCCTATCTTAAATATGCGCAGGGTGGGCAATACCAGCATCTTTCGTCCCGTCTTAGTCTTTATATCCTGCAATATTTCCTGGATTCGCTCCTCTGTGGCCGACACCGTGAACCACAGATTGTAGCCGCTCTCATCCGGCCGCAGATAGTTATGCGAGACCTCAGTGTACTCATTAATGACCTCTGCCGCCCGATCCGCTTCTTCCCGGGATACTTCTAGAGCCGCCAAAATTCCGCTGCGACCCAATTTACGAAGATCAAGAACCGGCCCGATCCTGCGCACCAGTCCCTCCTTCTGCAGGCAAGAGAGCCGCGTTATTACCTCTTCTTCATCCAGTCCCAGGGCCTGGCCTAAATCCCGGAAAGGTCGAGACGTTATGGGAAAGCCGTCTTGCACGGCAGAAAGCAGTTCTAAGTCGATCTCATCCATGGCTACACCTCCAGGCAGCAGGCGGGGTCCGGCCCCAGGAAATCACCCGTTTTTGCATAGGCCCGCGCCCGGCAGCCTCCGCAGGTCCCGGAAAAACTGCACCGTCCGCACTTTCCTTTAAGGACCCTATCTCGCAGCGCCCGCAGCTCAGTCGCATTCTCCCATATCTCTATAAAATTCTTTTCCCTGATGTTCCCGACTCGCAGAGGAAAATAGCCGCAGGGATAGACATCGCCCTTTCGGGAGACAAAGACGAAGCTTTTGCCCGCCAGGCAGCCGCCGGCGCGCCCCTTCCCGGGCCTGGCTATGCGAGCATACTGGGGTGCGCAGGTGACCTGCACCTCCAGGGAACGAAGCTCTCGCTCCCTGTCGATCTCGATGAGAAGCTGCTCCTGTCGTTGTGGCGAAATGAGATCCGCCTCCCGGCCCCGGCCCGTGGCCACCAGGAAAAAGAAGTGCAGGGCACGAGCCCCCACTTTTTGGGCCAGATCGAAGAATGCGGTTACATCGGACTCATTTCTGCTGGTGATGGTGTAGTTGATCTGAAAATCGACCTTGCCGCACAGACTCTCTATTCCCCGCATGGCCGCTTGAAAGCAACCCTCGCCGCGGCTTTGATCATGCTTCTTTGGCGTTGCGCCGTCCAGGCTGATGCTGACTCGCGAGATGCCGGAGGCTTTTATGTCGTCGGCCACCTGCGGGGTGATACGTGTTCCATTGCTGGCCAGAGAGACGCGCATGCCCAAAGCTGTGCCGTGACGCGCTATTTGGAAGATATCGGGCCGCAGCAAGGGCTCGCCGCCGCTTAAGATGAGCATGGGATGTAAGGAGGCAATGCTGTCCAGAAAAGAAAGCGCCTCCTTTGTGGAAAGCTCATCCGCATCGGGAAGAGGGGAGGCAGAGGCGCGGCAGTAGCCGCAGGACAGATTGCAGGCTGCCGTCACCTCCCAAGCAACAATCAGCATCAAAGCAGGCCTTTTTTCACCAGCAATTCGGCATTGAGAATGCTGGCACCCGCTGCGCCACGCACCGTGTTGTGGCCCATGCAGATGAACCTGATTCCCGACCTGATCCGTCCCACGGATACGGACATGCCGTTACCCCTGTCGCGATCGAGCCGGGGCTGAGGTCGATCGGGCTCATCTTTGACGATGATCGCCTTCTTGGGCGAGGTGGGCAGATCTCCCAGACCCGCATCGAAGTTTTGCATGGCCTTCTTGACCTCTTCTGGTGTGGGATTGTCTCTCATGGTCACCCAGACAGCTTCCGTGTGCCCGTCCATGACCGGCACGCGATGGCAACTGGCGCTCACGGAGAAATCCGCATACACGATTTTTTCGCCATCAAAGCGCCCCAGGATCTTCTGCGGCTCAGTCTCCACCTTCTCTTCCTCGCCGCCGATGTAGGGAATGACGTTGCCCAGGATGGCCATGGAGGGCACACCCTCATATCCGGCTCCGGACACGGCCTGCATGGATGCCACATGCACGCTCTTGATGCCGAACTTCATGAGCGGCTTGAGGGGCAGAGTGAACATGACAGTGGTGCAGTTGGGGTTGGTGGTGAGATATCCATCCCAGCCCCGCTTTTCCCGCTGCACTTTGATGAGATCCAGGTGGTCGTAATTGCACTCCGGTATGAGCAGAGGCACATCTTCCACCATGCGATAAGAGCTGGTATTGCTGGCCACGGCCATTCCGGCCGCCGCGAAGGCCGGCTCAACGGTCATGGCGTCACCGGAGGGAAGCGCGGAAAATACAATATCCGCATCGACTTCTCGCGGATCGACGTTGACCACGGTCATCTCCGCGATATCATCGGGAAGCTCGCTCTCCAGGCGCCACTTGGCAGCGTCTTTGTACTTCTTGCCCGCACTTCTCTCGGAAGCCGCGAGGCTCGTCAGCTCAAACCAGGGATGGTTCTTCAGTCCTTCAATGAAGCGTTGTCCCACGGCACCGGTGGCACCTAAGACGCCAGCTTTGATCTTTGCCATTATCAATCACCTAAAGCCTAGAGTGGGGCTTAGAGCTAGGGATGTATATATTTCTTGTCCGAAGGGGGCTGATAAAGGGGGGCCGATAAAAAAATTGATTTAGATTTGAGGATTACACATAATTTACTCGCCTACACAGGATTTCTTCCGAACTCTGTAGCTTTTCGCGAATTCGCGATTAACCTCGACCACTTCCTCATTGAAGTGCTTGAGGCTTTCGGGGACATGCCCCAGCGCATCGGCCTTCTCCTGCGTATCAACCAGGGCGCCATGCGGCACGAACTTGCCGTCCGCCAGCGTGACGCCTATAACTGCCGCCGCGTGGCCGACAAAGCACTTCTTGCCCAGAGTTGAGGCATGAACTACAGAGTTGAAGCCCACAAAGCTTTCATCCTCGATCTTCATGGGTCCGTGAATTACGGCACCATGGGCGATGGAGATCTTTTTTTCGAGCTTAATGGAGCTGCCCATCAGGCCGTGGAAGACAACGCCGTCCTGGATGTTGCACTTATCACCGATGATGATGGGGTTGGCCTCGTCCGCCCGCAGGGATACGCACGGGCCCACATAAACCTCCTCTCCGATGCGAACATCGCCGATAACCATAGCTGATTCGTCCACGTAAGCCGTTGCTGCAACCGTTGGCATGCATTCATTGCTGTTCCATGATGTCTTGGGGTTGGCTTTAAGAATATTAGCACCACCTCCCCTGGCATTGGCCGTTCACCTTAAAAGAGATTGCCATAAACGATGATTTACAAAGGGACTTATTCGCTATTGTCGAAGGGCGATAGATAATCTCATTTAATCAAGGCAGCTTTTTTTGGATCGGCAGGGTGAGCATCGAATACTGATATAGATTTGCTACAAAAGTTTTGCAATATGTATAAAATTATAATCTATAATCGCGATAGTTGTTATAATTGCCGCTAAATTTAAATATATGTGAGACAAAATTGGATCCAAGCCACTGAATAAATTTCAAGGGAGACGGAGTGGATATGGGGGGATTAATAAAAGTAAACCTATTAAAATTCTTAGTTATATAATATTAATTTTAGGTATTGATTAAAAACACTCTGATATACGAAGGTATGTAACTTATGGCAGATGATGTGAAGATATTGGGCATGCCACCTGAATCAGGGCGATGGCTGCTGATTATTATTGGAACAATTATCGAGCTATGTCTTGGTGCTGTGTATGCGTATAGTATAATTAGCGTTCCTTTAAAAAAGATATTTACTGCTCCCGTCGCTGATGGAGGCTTTGGATTAACCGTTAGCGCCATGCAGATGTCGCTTCCTTACATCGCATCCCTGGCGTTCTTTGCCCTGACCATGCCATTGGTCGGCAAATACATTGAAAAATATGGACCGCGAAAAGTAGGAATGCTGGGCGGCGTCATCGTCGGCCTGGGCTGGATCTTGGGTTCCACAGCCACATCTCCTACGATGCTTATGATTCTGTACGGCGTTATCGCCGGTATTGGCGTGGGCATTGCATACAACTGTCCCATCACCACCGCAGCCCGATGGTTCCCTGACAAGCGCGGCTTGGCCGTGGGATTGACCCTTCTGGGGTTCGGATTCTCCGCATATATCACCGGCAAAATGTCGGAGATAATCTCGGCGAGCTTCGGCGGAGTTTTCGGCTCTATGCGCATCTTAGGCATAGCATTTTTGATCATAATCGTGGTCCTCTCCATGTTCCTGGTCTTCCCTCCCGCTGGCTGGACCCCCCGTGGCTGGAAGCCGCCGGTAGCTGCTGCCGGAGGCAAGAAGACCGATTACATGAGAGATGAGATGTCAAAGAATAGGGCGTTCTATGGCCTCTGGATCTGCTATGTGATCGGTGCACTGGCCGGACTGATGGCCATCGGAGTTGCCAAGCCTGCTGGCCTGGAAGTGGCAGCAAATGCCATGATTGCAGAAGCTGACATAACCCAGAAACTGACTGATCTCACTTTGATCTTCGCATTCTGCAATGCCGTAGGCAGGCCGCTATTCGGCACTCTGACCGATAAGCTCACACCACCCAGGACGGCTATTCTGTCCTATGTGATCATCATCGCAGCTTCCCTGCTGATGTACACCAATCCTGCGTCAATCACCATGTACACGGTTGCTTTCGCCCTGCTCTGGCTCTGCCTGGGCGGCTGGCTGGCCATCGCGCCGGCTACAACCGCGAGCTACTTCGGCACCAAGGACTACGCCCGAAACTACGGCCTGGTCTACACCGCATATGGCGTCGGCGCCATCATTGGAAATTTAATGGCAGGAGCTGCCAAGGACATGCTGGGCGGTTATGTCAATGTCTTCCCATATGTGGCCCTGTTGGCAGCAGTGGGCATTGTCGTGGCCTTTGTAATGGTAAAACCACCGAGCGAAGCTTAAATAAAATTATAAAAACTTTTTTTTGCTTAATATTGTCCTGTGTGGTGATTGTATTTTTGTCTAGCCTTTGGTTTTTAGCATACTAGCATCATACTCCCTCTACTATTGGCCATTAACCTTAAGAGAGATTGCCATTAACGATGATTTGCAAAGGGACTTATCTACTATTATCGATCGCGATAGATAATTTCGCTCGATCAAGGCTGCTTTTTTGGATTTGGCGGGGTGTGCATCGAATACTAATGTAAATTGACCCCGGTATTTTTGCGATATGTGTAATATTATAATCTATAATCGCTATATTTGCCGCCAAATTTAAATATATGGGAGATGAAATTAGGTCCAAGCCATTGAATAATACCTCAAGGGTGAGGGAGGGGATAAGGAGGGATTAATAGAGTTATATTTATAAATTATGTTGTGTCCATATAGTACTTATATTTATTTTATGTATCGAATAAGAACGAAGCAATATCAATATTAAGGTGTGTAACTTATGGCAAATGATGTGAAGATATTTGGTATGCCTGCTGAATCGGGACGATGGGTCATGGTGATAGTGGGCATGATAATCCAGCTTTGTCTGGGTGCTGTCTATGCCTATGGTGCATTGAGAGGCAGTATTGAGGCTTACTTTAAAACACTTAATTTAACTCCAACTGCAATGGATATGACGTGGCCTTTTATTGTATTCCTAGCCGTATTTGCAATAACCATGCCTATGGCTGGCCCTTACATCCAGAAGATGGGACCTAAAAAGGTATGTATGGCTGGAGGAGCACTTTGCGGCCTTGGATGGATTGCAGCCTCTTTTGCTCCATCGCCTGCAATGCTTATCCCATTATACGGCATAATTGGAGGTCTAGGTGTAGGTATCGCCTATGGCTGCCCTATCGCTGTCTCAGCGCAATGGTTCCCGGACAAGCGCGGTCTTGCCGTTGGAACAACAGTGCTGGGCTTCGGTCTCTCTTCAGCTATTGTCTCATATTCCACCAAATACATGCTGGGGATTAATCTCGGCATAATGGATATTCTGAAAGTCTTCGGCGTTGCGTTCCTAATAATCACCGTAGTACTCTCTGTGTTTCTTATGTTTCCGCCGGCCGGCTGGAAACCAGCAGGTTGGACGGCCCCTGCACCAAAACCCGGTGCCGTTGTGAAGGCAGATTTCATGCGTAACGAGATGACCAAGACGGGGACCTTCAAAGGCCTCTGGTTATGCTACACCATTGGAGCGTTAGCTGGCCTCACCGCAATAGGAATTGCCGGGCCGGTGGGCACCGAGGTATTCCTATCAATCAAGGCCGCGGAACTCGGTCTGCCAATAACCGACCCAGCAGTTGCGAAAGCAGTGAAAGATTTGATTTTCCTTCTGATAGTCCCCTTTGCCATGGTTAATGGTTTGGCCAGGCCTATCTTCGGATCGCTTACGGATAAGCTAGGTACAAAGAACACAGCGATTCTGGCTTTTGCCCTCATCTTTGCAGCATGCATGCTGATGTATACGAATTATACCTCCGGGAATGCATACATCGCAGCATTCGCTATTCTTTGGGCATGTCTGGGTGGTTGGCTGGCCATTGCACCCACAGCTACGGCAAGCTACTTCGGATTGAAGGACAACGCCAAAAACTATGGCCTGGTCTTTACAGCCTATGGTGCCGGTGCAGTTATCGGCGGTATAGTCTCTGCTCAGGCTAAAATGCTGCTTGGTGGCTATAAGCCGTTCTTCCTGATTGTGGCAGTACTGGCAATACTCGGCATAATAGTTGCCCATATGCTGATGAAGCCCCCCGTTAAGAATACCGCATAGCGAAACTGCCCTATTCTTTTTTTTTATTTCAGCTTAATGATCGCCCTATTATTGTTGAACTCCAAGAGCTATATCAAAAAATGGTTTAAAAGGATTTTTTCAACTGAGCCCTTAAGCCTGGGTCTGATTCAAGGGTATTCCGACAACTTGGTCTGCGCTGCCATACACTTCTCGCCCGGTATCTCCACCGGATACAGTCCCGTCAGACAGCCCATGCAAAGGTTCTCCTTGGGTATGCCCACCGCATCCACCAGGCCTTTGTGGCTCACATAGCCCAGGGAGTCGGCGTTGATCACGGCTTCCACGCCCGCCACAGTCTTGAAGGCGGCAATCAGCTCCTCGCGGCTGGCCATGTCGATGCCCAGATAGCAGGGCGCCATGATGGGCGGGCTGCCTATGCGCACGTGCACCTTTTCGGCCCCGGCCTTTCTGACCATGTCTACGATCCGGCGGCTGGTGGTGCCGCGCACGATGGAGTCGTCCACCAGGACCAGCTTATGTCCTTCGATATTGGGCCGGATGGTATTCATCTTCAGGCGGACAGCCGTCTCTCGCATGTTCTGATCGGGCATGATGAAGGTCCTGCCGATGTAGCGGTTCTTCATCAGGCACTCCCGGTAGCTGATCCCTGAGCACTGGTGGTAGCCTACCGCCAGAGTAATCCCTGAATCGGGAATGGGCGTGACGGTGTCCGCGTCAGCCGGATGCTCGCGGGCCAAATTGGCTCCGATGTTCACCCGCACCTCGTAAATCAGGCGACCGTCCATGATGCTGTCCGGCCTTGCGAAGTAAATGTACTCAAATATGCAGTGAGCCTGATGGGGGAGATGGGCCAGTTGATACGACTTCATCTCGCCGTGCCTGATAACCACCAGCTCGCCGGGCATAACATCGCGAATGAGCCGTCCATTCAATGTATCGATGGCGGCACTCTCCGAGGCCACCATAATACCGGAATCGATCTCGCCTATGCACAGGGGCTTTATTCCCAGAGGGTCGCGCACGGCGAGGACAGTGTCCCCCCAGAGAAAGACAAGCGAATAGGAGCCCACTAGCTTACGCATCAGCGCCCGAACGGCTTCCTGTAGATCATAGCGCAGAAGCTCTTTTACAAAAAGGTGAGCTATAACCTCGGTGTCCGAGGTAGAATAGAAGATGTCTCCTGCCTGCTCCAGGTTCTCCCGGAGCTGGCAGGAATTCACCAGATTACCATTATGGGCTATGGCAATAGCTCCATCTTTGAATTTTACCAGCAGAGGCTGGCTGTTTTCTATGCACGATCGGCCGGATGTGGGATATCGGACATGACCAATGCCCACCTGGCCGCGCAGCAGCGCGATTTGGGCATCGTCGAATACCTCGGAGACAAGGCCCATGCCCCGATGGGTGCGTATGGCCTTGCCATCATGCACCGATATGCCGGCTGCCTCCTGTCCCCGGTGTTGCAGGGCATACAGGGCATAGTAAATGGATTTAGCTACATTATTGCCCGTCTCATTGAAGGAAATCCCGACAACGCCGCAGGCATCGTGCAACTTTAAACCCCTAGTAATCAGCCTTTCTCATCCACTTGTGACTTCCCATTCGCAGCTTGGCTGAATTACCAAAGCCGCAGTGAACACATACTTTTCTCTTGAAGTTGAACGATATGCTGCCACAGCGTCTGCATCGGATATGCGAACTCTTGTGGCGCTTGCCCATAGAAGGAGTACCTTTTGTCATCTAGAACACCTCAAGGTGAAATATATACTACGTTATCTCCTCGCACGATCACAGTTCCAATTTTGCGTGCGACCGCCCCTTCTGCCACTTCTTCAGTTTTTTCGAGCACTAGGTTCATGTGTATATCATAACCCTGTAGCTCTCCCCGAAAGACCCTTCCGTCCTTTAGCTTAACTATGACAGGCCCATTCAGTGATTCATTCAGAATATCAAGCGGTCTCTGACCCATTAACCTCTCTCCAGCATTGATAACCGCAAAAGGCTTCAAAATCCAAACGTGCTCGTTGCATATTTAAACCTATCGGGATATTCTGTTGTGCATGAAGATAAAATCCAGGCATCACCTCAAGGGGAGCGACGCTCGGAAGGTAATCGCTAAGATAGAGCCCTTACTGGACGACCCATCTCGCCTGCGCCAATCATCGCTAGAGATGGCGATAAGCGATGAGGGGGTAGATCTCATCTTCGTAGATGGTCGGCCTTTGATGATGATTGTGGAAGAGCAGCCCTTCTTCACCGTGCTCGGAGCCATTGAACTTATGCCGAAGAAGAGACTGGTAGTAGTAGATGCGGGCGCGGTGCGTTTTGTGGTGAATGGGGCAGACATCATGAAGCCGGGCATAGTCTCTGCCGATCCGGATATAGCTGTTGGCGACCTGGTGGTAATCGCAGAGGAGAGGCATCAAAAGCCTCTGGCCATAGGCCGGGCCCTGGTAGCAGGAACGGATATGAAGGGTGAGGGAAAGGCGGTCAAGTCGCTGCACCACGTGGGCGATGCGATCTGGAATGAGCTGGTGGAATGAAGAATGGAAGAAATTGGTGAGATGATCGGCAAAGGGTTTAGCGTCTGGCGGAGCAACTTAAACCTATGTATTCCCTTCCTGCTCAGCATCTTTGTCTCCATGCTGATCTTAGTGCCCTTCCTGGCAGCCTTCTTTGTGACCTCCCTGCCCCTGGAGAGCATGAATGCGACATTGTTGCTGCAAAATGTTGAGGATATGCAGGAACTGCAGTCTCAGATGCAAGGATATTTGGGTGGACTTTCCATGGATAAGATCCTGCAGATCGTAGTAATCTTCCTGGTGCTGGTCGTGCTCTTGTCTCTGGTCAATGCCTTCTTCACTGCCGGGGCCATCGGCATGGCCAGGCAGGCTCTGGATGAAGGAAAATCAGATACGGGTGCCATGTGGTCTGCCGGAAAGAAGCATTTCTTTAATATGTTCCTGGCAACCATGCTGATGGGGCTCATGACACTGGCTGGCCTGATCTTCCTTCTGCCGGCCCTGGCGAGAGGAGCGACGTCTTTGCAAGCGGATTCGCCGGCGATGGGCCTGTTGGCCGTGGGCCTGCTCCTGTTCATCCTTTATGTCCTGGTCATGTCGGTGATCCTGGCAACGATGCCTTATGCCCTGGTAGTGCAGGGCCTGGGACCCATGCAGGCCGTTTTGGCATCCCTAAATTTTTTCCGGTATAACAAGTTTGATGTGGTAATTCTCTGGCTGGTAGTAGCAGCTTTATCTTTAGGCCTGCAGATGATGGGCGGCGCATTTTCTACGGGCGGGGGGGCAGGAGGCGAGCCCATCTCCGCAATCACTGGCATAGTGAATCTGCTGGTTTTAGCGCCACTATCCAATCTCTGGTGGACAAGGCTTTATATGAACAGAAAAGGGATGCTAAAAGTCGATGAGGTGAAGGATCCGTGGTGAATTTTCCAAATTTGAAATATGCCGATCTTATTTTGCGCTTTCGGCAGTATACACTGATGCAACAGGCCGTCATTGCCGGTATTATGGTTCTGTTGATATACATCCCATATTCCTACTTTTTGTTGAATTTAAACGTCGTAGAATCGATCAGCATGGCCATATATTCTGCCATCTTGTTCATAGTAGTGTACTATATCACATCATCAATTATTACCAAGAAGAGCAAGCAGTTGGCAAAGCAATCCGTGGGGCCGAAGAAGGGACTACGCAATAAATGAGGCGCATTTAGATCAAGCGAGGAGGCCGTAGGTGCGCCCCAATTCACTCATTTTTTAAGATTCTCATCTCCCTAAAGTATAAGTCTGCACAGGACATTAGTCATCTTCGAGGAATGGATGAATGGAGCTAAAGACTGTAGATATAAAAATTCCTGAGGGAGCGAACCTGATTTTAGGGCAGAGCCACTTTATCAAAACGGCTGAAGATATCTATGAGGTCATGGCGGGCACCATCCCTGTCGCGAAGTTCGCGATCGCTTTCTCCGAGGCCAGCGGCGACTGCCTGGTGCGTACCGAGGGCAATGACGAAAGCCTCATCGAGGCGGCCAGACAGAATTCTCTGGCCCTGGCCTGCGGCCATACCTTTGTGGTGCTGATGAAAGGGGCTTTTCCTATCAACGTCCTGAACGCCGTCAAGTCCGTGCAGGAGGTTTGCGGCATCTTCTGCGCCACAGCAAATCCCTTGCAGGTGGTCGTGGCTGAGACGGAGCAAGGACGGGGAATTATGGGTGTCATCGATGGCTTTTCGCCCCGTGGGGCGGAGACACGGCCCCAGGTAGAGGAGAGGCGCAAGTTGCTACGGAGGTTTGGATATAAACTTTGATTTGGTTGTAAGAAACGGCCGGGTTTTCACAGCTATTGGGCAAATGAGCATCGATATCTGGATCAAAGATGGACATATCGCAGCGCTGGGCGGAGCGCACCGGGCCGAGGAGAGAATTGACGCGAAAGGCATGTTGGTTCTGCCCGGTGCCATCGATGCTCATGTACACTTCCGCGATCCGGGGCCCAATTATAAAGAGGACTGGGCCAGCGGCTCGGCGGCGGCTGCCGCGGGGGGCGTGACCACGGTAATCGACCAGCCCAACACCTCTCCTTGCACACTCGACGCCCGATCCTTTGCAGAGAAGCTGGATATTGCCCGCCATCGCTCTCTGGTAGACTTTTGCCTCAATGGGGGGCCTGGAAATATCGAGGAGCTGGCGGCAGCCGGGGCGGCTGCTATAGGCGAGATTTTTTCCTATGAGCACAGCGATGAAACTCTTCAGAAAATCCTTGTGGAAGCGGGGCGGGCGGGAATGTTGGCCAGCCTTCATGCCGAGGACGGATTAATCATAAAAGAAAAGACCGCGCCACTCTTGGGCCGGCATGATCCCGAGGTTTACTCAGAGGCGCGGCCTGCTGAGGCCGAGGCGGCGTCTATCGAGAAGGCCCTGGCCTGGACGAACCGTCTGCACATCTGCCACCTCAGCTCGGCCCAGGGACAGGAATTGGTAGCAAAGGCCAAGAGGGGGGGAAGAAAGGTGACAAGCGAGGTGACACCCCACCATCTCTTGCTCAACATCAAGGACTACAAAAAACAGGGCTCTTACCTGAAGATGAATCCGCCCCTGAGAAGCCAGGCGGACAACGACGCCCTCTGGCAGGGCCTAAGCACCGGCACGATCGATATTCTGGCCTCAGATCATGCGCCGCACCTGCCCGAGGAGAAAGAAGAGGACATCTGGGAGGCTCCGGCGGGGGTGCCGGGCGTGGAGACCATGCTGCCTCTGATGCTCTTTGCTGTGAAAAGGAACCTGATCAGCCTGGAGCGGCTGGTGGATGCCGTGGCCTGCAGGCCCGCAGGCATCTTTGGCCTGGCCGGCAAGGGCTCCATCGAGACGGGCAAGGACGCTGATTTGGTGATTATCGACCCCAAGTCCATCTCGCAAATAAATGCCGATCGGTTGCACAGCCGGGCGGATTGGACGCCTTTTCATGGATTAAATGCCATATTTCCTCAAATGACCATAGTTCGGGGCAATGTGGTCTACGATGGAGATTTTCAGGTTTCTCCGGGCTATGGCCGCTTTTTGGGAAAGCCGAAGATAAAGCAAAAGGTTTTATGATGGCAATGACATTATTTTGAGCATGAAATCAGATTCCTCAGGGATCAGCGATCTGGAACGTGTGATCGGAAGGGCGGCCGTCGAGGCTGCCAGGATGTCCAGCCAGGCCAGCCAGGCGGCCAAGAAGATTCTGGGAGATGTGAGCAGCGAGATCAACGAGATGGGCGAGGCCAAGAGCAGTGATCTTGCCCCCATTGACCTCATCGAGACGGAAGATGAGCTGATCGTCCTGGTGGCATTGCCGGGCGCCAGCAAAGAGAAGATCGATCTGCGGGTGACGGAGGACAGCCTCTACGTCGAAGCCAAGGCTACTCCCAGAGAGGGAAAATATCTGCGCCGGGAGATGGGCACAATGGGCCGCAAGCGAGAGATCAAGCTGCCCATAGAGGTCAAGCAGGAACAGGTAAAAGCCACCTTCAAGGACGGCATATTAGAGGTGCACCTTCCCAAGCTCGTGGTAGTAAACGCGCAGAGGGTGCAGGTGGATTAGGCGATGCCTATAATTTTTTTTCGCGCGAACTAAAGTAGCAATATTTTGAGCTGAAAGAAGTAGATAACTAATATTTTCCAATTTCAAATAAGCGCATCTGCTTCTGTATCTGTAAAGCCCAACTGACGCAAAACGAGTTTTACATATTTAGGAGAAAGATCGCTCTTGGCCATTACCACAGGTGCTCTGTACATTCTTCCACCGCTCTCTCGCTCAAAGATGGCATGACTGGTTCCGCTCTGCCTGACGAATCTGGCATTGCCTTGATTGAGAAGCTTGACAAGTTTCTGGCTCGACATGGGTGGGATCTTCTTAGACACTGGCACAAACCTCAAAGGTTATACTTTCTGAATAAACCCAGCTCGAAGACGGCCTCACGCACTCGACGTCATCCATGAGAAATTCGCGTAGAATGTCCACAGGAACGGATTTTATTTCATCTTCCAGCCCTTCATCTTTCATATAGGAGAGATACTCATCACAAGATTCTTGCAGCATTTTCCTCGCCTCTTCTATGCTCTCACCCTGGCTGGATACATTGATCTCAATGCATAAAGCCACATAATAGTCACCAGATTTTTTAATTATCCCGGTAAGTCTCATTTCCTTTTTTGCCCCCTTAGTAACAATCCGCTGATTATCGAAGATGGATATGAACTCATTCATCATCCTATTTATGTGATTCGCGATTTGCTGCTTGAAGGTTGATGGAAGGACGCTGGCACCTGGGAAGCAAAGCCGGACACGGAAGATGAAAGAATCAGTCCGAAGTTATCCGGGGAATGGACACAAAAAGAAAAAGTTTTGAAATCAATACGCACTGTCCAGGCTCTCCGTGGTGATCACCTGGTAGGTGTAATTGATGGCCGCTTTCTGCCTGGGCGCGAGCTGCAGCTTCCATTTCTGGCTGGTGGCTGTGCTCTCGGCGGGCTTGGGTGTGACGGAGAGGATCACTGCCTCCTGGGGAACGGTGTCGGTTACCTCCAGCGCTGCTACGCGATCCAGGTTGCTCTTGATCTTCAGATAGTAGGTCCAGGTCTCCGTTGTCTCTTTAACGGTGTGATTTCTTGCACCTGTTCCTATCTCCCTGATATTCTCGGTTATATTGTAGTCCAAAAGCTTGCGCTCCACCTTCAGATCGGCAGAGGAGCCTACCACAATAGAGGCGTTGGTGCCGGCCGGAGTGTAGGGCATCTCGATGGTGGAGACGTACTCGTCATTTCTGTAAAGCAGAGCTTTTCCCGTCGGCCAGGGATTGGTCAGGGTATTGTTGGCTCGGATCTCCTCCTTGGCGGGGCCCTCTGCCTGATTGGAGGCATCCCAGGTGTAGATTCTCACCAGAGGCGACTCTTCCTCGAAGAGGGGAAAACCGATCTCCTTGTCCATGACCAGGTCTTTTCGCCCTTCCAGTTCGAAGATGTAGAGCGTCTCCAGCTCGCCAGAGGATGACGGCGCGGCTGCATAGTCCATGGCCGCGGCCACTGGAGCAGCTTCGGCGTATCTCTGATTGATCTGGGGCGCGGCTTTGGCCAGATAGGGCTCCACGGCCAGAGGCAGGCCCGCCACCAGCTTGAGTCGCACGTTCTTGAGATCCTCTCCGCCCTGGTTGCTGAGCACGGCATTGGCCCTCACCAGCACTGAGCCGTTAAGAAGGTGCAGGTCGTACACCGGCTTCCAGTAGGCGGCATTGTACATGAGATAAGAGAGGTCAAAGCTCTGCGATCCAGGCAGAGAGATGTTCAGAGTATAAACGGGATTGGCTTCGTAGACCACTCTTTCCTGGGTCGCATTGCTGACGGAAAGGAGCACCGAGCTTTGCTCGGCTTTTTCAGGAACATTGATCACGAACTTGTGCACGCCATTCGTCACGTCCAGGCTTCCCGTTCGTTTCACTGCCATCAGGCCGTCCGGATAGATGGTGACGGAGTCTACAGGCAGGGTAATGGCTGTGGTGGCCTCGACCCCGCTTGCCTCATCGGAGAGGGCAAGGGCCGGGGCGCATAACAACAGCATTAGAATCGCCGCAAAGAGTTTCATAGTGAATGTAAGTCACCAGACATTTTATACTTTCCCAAAAAGGCAGGACAATGCTTATATCGCCCCATCCAATTGAGGTATGAGATACTATTCATACTGGTGTTCCCATGTTTCTCGATTTTATGAGCGAGGTCGAGGGCCTTCTTCATGATGCCCTGGATCGCTGCGGCTACAAGGTAGAGGAAGGAGTAAACAATCTGGGCCTGGATGTGAGCCCACATGCCGACCTGGCCTCGTCCGTGGCCTTCCGGCTGGCCCCGCTGCAAAAGAAGAGCCCGATGGCCATTGCCAAAGAGATCCACCAGGCCCTCACCCAGAATTACAGTTACGTCGATCGGGTGGAGCTTTCCGGCCCCTATCTCAACTTCTTCATGAACCAAAAGTTCCTGGACACGGTCCTCTGCCAGGCATTGGCCGACAACGCCTGGACGGGCCGCATGAGGGAGTTGGTCATTGTGGAGCACACCTCCGCCAATCCCGATGGGCCGCTGCACGTGGGCCACATTCGCAACTCAGTGATCGGTGACACCCTGGTGCGCATCATGCGTCGGGCGGGCTGCACTGTGGATGCCCAGTATTACGTCAACGACATGGGCCGCCAGGAGGCCATGGTAGTCGTCGGCTGCGATCACTTCCAACTGGACGGCAGCAAGGCCGACCATGCCGTGGCCAAGGTCTACATCGCCGCCAACCGTCTCATGGAAACCAATCCAGAGATCCGGGATGAGGCAGATCAGGTTATCCAGCGCTACGAGGCGGGCGACGATGAGACCGTGGCCAAGATCCACAGCGCCATCAAGTACGCCATTGGCGGTATCGAAGAGACATTGCACCGCATGAACATCCGCCACGACAGCTACCACTGGGAGTCGGAGTTTGTGCGAAAAGGCGATGTGGCCGAGATTGTGGGATTGCTGGAGAAGACAGGGCTTACGGAATATGAGGAGGGCGCTTTTCAGCTCGACCTAACAGAGTACGGCTTTGAGAAGAAGATGGTTCTCAAGAGGACCAACGGAACCTCGCTATACATCACCCGCGACCTGGCCTACCACCGCTACAAGTCCCAAAACTCGGACCGCTCCGTAGATGTCCTGGGGGCTGACCATAAGCTGGTCTCCGGGCAGCTACGCACCGCCCTGCGCCTTTTAGGCATTCGCGAACCTGAGGTGGTCATCTTTGAGTTCGTCTCCCTGCCTACGGGCTCCATGAGCACCAGGAAAGGCAAGTTCATCTCCGCCGATGAGCTGCTCGATGAGGTGGAAAAACAGGCTTATGAGGAAGTTAAGCTGCGCCGGCCGGAGGAGAGCGATGCCTTCCTCAAAGAGGTGGCGGCCCAGGTGGCGGCAGGGGCGGTGCGCTACGACGTGGTCAAGGTCTCCCCGGACAAGGCCACCACCTTCGACTGGAAGCAGGCCCTGGACTTTGAAAAGCTCTCTGCACCCTTCATCCAGTACTCACATGCCCGGGCCTGCAGCATTCTGCGCAAAGGTGAAGAGGGGCAGGTGGGCCAGACCTCGCCGGTCCAGGCCGATCTGCTCACTGGCGAAAACGAGATCGCCCTCATCAAGAAGATTGCAGAGTTTGATCTGGTCATCGACAGAGCCGCCCGGGAGCTCAAGCCTCATCAACTGGCCACTTATGCCCGCGAGCTGGCGGAGAGCTTCAATCACTTCTACCGCTACAGCCCGGTCCTGGACGCCGAGCCGAAACTGAGGCAGGCAAGAATGGCCCTGGCAAGAGCTGCCAAGAATGCTTTGCGCACGACCCTGGAGACTCTGGGCATACCAGCACTGGAGACAATGTGAGATGTAATTTAATTCCCATTCCGGACCCCCCCTAAAAAAGGGCAATAATTTCCGACCAGGGTATTCCCTGGCAATCCAGGCTCATTAATCTGGCAGAGGTGGTTGGTCGCTGCAATGTGTTCTTTGTTACGCATGCAGTGGTCCCGCACTCCAAGGAAAGTTTAGATCCCATAATTATTGGCGATTTTGGAGGGGGGTCCGGAATGGGAAATTTAACTAATCCTTTAAATGATTTAGAATCTTCCATTTATATTTATAATAACTTGATTGTAATTTATCTGAGTATTTCTGAAGCAATGTCTTCCTCGCAATAAACGATATAAGTAATAAAAATGCGTCGTGTAATATCTTTATTTTTGAAATTGCTAAGCTAATTCCAATAAGAGCTAAAATTATATTCCAATATTTTAGAATTAGATCTAACGGATCTTCCCAAAATGTATTTACTTTTATATTAATAGTTCCAAATGTTTGATATTCATCATTTAGCCAAATTCCGGGCATTGGATACGTGCCCGATTTTAAAAATTCTATTTTGGCTTTATAGATCTTATTTTCATAGAGCGTAAAATCAAATGGTCCTTTATTCTCAGGCACGATTCTATAACCATCTATGTTTTCATCAAGTTTAATTTTAACTTTGGAAAGAGCTAATCCCGGATTCCCCCCCGTATATTTTATAACATATACTAGATCCAATTTATCCCCCTCTACGGCCTTCATCTTGCCGGGAATCGGGTATATTTCAAATTTTGGTTTTGCATTTATATCTACAATCATTGGATATTCAATATAAGGTCTTGCATAAGTCTTTGCAATTGTGTCGATATAAAAAATTCCCATCTTTTTGGGCTTTATTTCATATTTATAAACAAATAGCTCGTCTGTATTGATGTGAGAGATATTAAAATCATAATTTTTTATTAAATCGTATAATTCTAAGCAGCTATTATTTTCAACTACATGCAAGTTGTACTTTCTGCCATCGCTGAAATTCAGTGAACCGGTATTGTTCGTTGCATTAAGGCTAAGATTAAGGTATGTTAAATTGCTCCCATTATAGATATATATATTATAATTACATGCACTTTTTGAAAATTGGATGCAATCTAAATTATTCCATCCGTACATATTATACTTATAGGACAAATTTTCTAACAAACACGTGATTGACCCCTCATCTTTCACGTTACAGGTCATCTTATTGTTTGTCCCATTGAATTTATGTTTTAAAATTTTCCCTAAAAAAATTTTCCTAATATCTGTATTATCATCGCATTCAGAATTATTGACGTCACAACGCAAGCTTCCAAAAGGATCTTGAAGCAGCTTCTTTTTATATTCTCGGATTTCGGAGATATTTGCGAGTTTTTGAGAATACATCGATTTTTCAACAACGTATAATTCATCGTCAATAATCTCTGAGACTTCCACTTTGTCTACGTTATCATCCTTGCAACTTACCTCTACAGAGATCAGCAGACCATCGTTGAGCATATAACCGCTTTTGTTTACTGGACTGGTAAATTTCCTAATTTTGACCAGATCCTCAGGAGAAGAAGAATAACTCACTGACATAAAGTTGTTTCCAATTTCGCTCGGTTCAAATGATGCAACGGGTGTCTTTTGTTGTGGAACGTCCTGAATAGAGTTCTGAGTAATTTGAGTATAGATATTCCTAAATTCAGACTCTTTGATTCCCTCGCGCGGGTCTGAATCAGAAGTATTCTCACCAAAAGATTCGGTTATATATATAAAAATCATTAGTATTATTATAAGTACGTATCGCATTTATTCCACCAGACTATCTTATCAGCCAATTTCCTAAGTGATTTCTGGCTTCTTCATCATTGCTTGTATTTGCATATTTTCCATTGAAATCATAGCATTTTTCCAGAACGCATTTTATCTCATTAGAAACAATAGGACACCTAACATAAAAATTTGGTATATAAATTCTATTGTTGTAACTATTATTTAAATAGTAATGATATCTTGCCTCTTGGATTTCGATTTTGTTTTGGAAAAAAATTGTGTCGTTTGAGTTTTCTATATTAAAGGGATATGTTTTGTTATATTTCGCAGAGATTGTATTGAATTCTATTCTATTTGCTTGTTTAGTGCAGTTTAACAAATAGACTCCGTCTACTTTAAAATTTGATATATTTATATTACGAATGGTACAATTGCTGCTATTGTCGAGGATTAATGCTTTGTCTGCATTCCTCAAAGCAATATTTTCTAAAACAATCCCATTTGTATCGATCAGTTTTAAGGCTTGAACCGTATCATCACCATCAAATGTCACATCTACGTATTTCCCTGTTTGTTGATCCTTCTCCGGTTCAATCTTAATATTTTCTGCCCCAGCTCCTATGATAATTGGTCCTATATGTAAGCCTTTTTTTAATTTAATTGCTTTATTGGAAGAACTATTTATTTTATCATTTAAGTATTTATCAGAAGGATCTAAAGTAATCTCTTGGAGAGGTATTACAATTACAGAAGCTATTTCAATATTGCTAATCGCAACATCATCTACAATACATCTAGGCCCATTTTTTATATTAGGAGGACAATCTAGACAAGTACAATTCCATGAGATGTTATGTTCCTTACTTTTGGTGTCTACAGCATAAGGTGTTGAAGTCTCCTCGGTTTCTTTGGGACTGAGGTAGTCTGGAACGCCATCTATCGAAAAATTTAATTTGCATTTAGAATTAAAACATCCAGGTATACTATAATTAAACCTAATTGTGCCTGGAAAAGAAGCTCGATTTTTTACAGAGACGATTATCGAATCATTTTGAGATATTTTTAATGCATATCCTGATTCTTCTTCTTCAAGAGTCTTTATCCCCCTCCATCCAAGCAAATCGGAATTATTATCAAAAGTATAATTTCTATGATATTCTTCAGACAATGATGCAGATATGTCAAAAAAAAAGAAAGACAAAATTACGATGAAATAAACAAAGTACTTCATATCCCTCAATTCATACATATCTCATATCATAATATATATATGTTTTGGAAAAGTTGCTTATAACGCTATGTGGGTTCGATGGAAATTGATTTGTTTATATTAAATTGCATACCTATTGAATATTATTAAACAATTCTGTGAATATCTGTTAACATATTTCTTAAGGCAAACTCTAAAGCAAGGATGCATGATCTCTGGAATCATGAAACATATTAACCGTTGTTTATTTGCTCCCTTACCAGCCCTGATCCTGCTTATAGCGATTTCGGCGCAGGCATTACCAGTCGCGAATCAGAGTTGGACCGAAGAGCCCTGGACAAAAGCTACCGAGGGGGCCCAGGAAAATAGAGCCTCAACTCTCTCCGATCCCATATACTTCAACCTCTGCGGCAATGAGCCCCAGTTCATCAACCTTGGCGAGCGGCAGTTAAATTACTCGGATTACCTTTCCAATTCCACTCAGGCACCCCTTTCCAGCGAGCTATGGATCCGAAAGGGTGCGGTCTGGAGCCGGTTTAGCCAGGTCACGGTCGGCGAAGATGTCGACCTGGTCGTCCATACCGCCCGGGAAGGCAGCGGCGATATCTATCTCGTATCCTATGCCAATAGCACCATTAAGCACTGGAATTTCAAATTCCTGGAAAGCTACTATCGTCTCAAGTTGAGGCCGGAGGAGAGCGGCAGGCACTTCATGCTGCTGGCCCAGGCAAATGAGCCGGGCAATGCCCTCATTCTGGATGTCCTGCCCCGGCAAAGTGAGCAGTCGTTCTCGCCTCTGGACGTGAATTCCATTTTGATGGGAGACGCTTTCGTTACCATAAAATCCCAGAGAACCAAAGGCTACGATGTTTATGTGGACGGCGTCTTTTACGCTAGCGATATGAGCGACGGATCTCTGGACGGAATCGCCAGCTTAACAATCGGTGGAGACAAGACCCACACCATCACCATCTCGCAACGGGACGGCCAGGGCGGCATCATCAATAAGAATGAACACACGAAGAACTTCAAAAGGGAGACTGCTTACACTTTGCTGATGGATTAAGACCGAAACGTCACTCCTTCCACAGGCGGATGGCGCTTTCACATCCCCCAGATGCCGATGGCCATTTCAATGCCTTTCTCCTTTTTCCGAAAGATCTTCCTGGACCACGGCTTTCCAGGGGTTCTGTCAAAGACCACCAGATGCGCCTGTGCAGCACCGCAGCGGTCTGCATACTCCCTGACCTGGGCAAGTCCCTCCTGGATGGTCCGGGCCCTGGACTTATGCATGACCTTCAGCTCTATGACTGCTCTTTGCACACCTTCTGCAAACGGCCAGATCACAAGCAGGTCCGTCCGGCCACGGCCGAGGCCGTACTCGCGCTCAACACGTCCGCCGCCATTGACGATCCGCTGCAAAAAGGCCTGCATCAGCAGTTGAGGACCTGCCTCGCGGTAGTCGAACCGCTCCAGCCAGCTCTCGGAGTGCTCGCGAAAGAACTGCTGAAAAGCCTCCAGAAGCTTCGAGAGATCCAGGCGGCCGTCGGGCTGGATGTACCAGGCGGACTCCTGGGCAATGGTGATCTGGGTTGTGTAGGTCAGAACTCTTGGGATCACCTCTCGATAGATCTCGTTTGAAATTCGCATCTGCCCTTTGGTCGTGATCAGCCCCAGATCTTCGACGTACTGGACATCATCCTCTGGAGGCTGCTCAGGCTTTGCCGTGCCTGCCAGGAGTGGCTCTATTACCCTTCTTACCCGCTCCTCTCGCAGCTTATCTGCCAGTTGATCGAGATGAGTCTCGCGCCGGGCGATCATGTTCTCCTTGGCCCGGGAGATCATCTCACAGGTCACAGGCATCGATCTGTCCCGGCCCTCCGCTATTCGGAAACAGGCATCGTAGGCCAGGGCATTCACGAGCCAGGGCTGGCCTGCGGTGAGGTTCCAGGCTTTGTCCAGAGCTCCGGCTTCAAAGATCTGGCCTGTCTCCTCAGTGTGCTGGCGGTAGAGAGCCTCCACCTCCTGGCGGGAGAAATTTCCGAGTCGCAGCGACTCGGCTTTGATGTTGAAGGCGCTCCCCCCGGTTATTACCGTCTTTTCCTGATCCGAGTGAATCCTGTAGTCCCGGATGTCCCGCACGCCGCAGAGGACGATGGTGGATGGGAAATGAGTTGGCCTGTTGGTATAACCGGCCCGGAGCTGGCGGAGCACAGAAATGAGCGTGTCTCCCACCAGGGCATCGATCTCGTCTATCAGGAGCACAATGGGCTTTGGGCTACTGGCTGACCAGCGAGTCAGTGCTTCGCCCAGCGCTCCAAATGGGCCGCTCTGGAGAAGGACCTCAGCGACGGAATCTTTCAGAGAAGGATCGTGCAGGTAGTCGCGGGCCTGCGATCCCAGCACGCCAAGGATCGCCCTCATCGCTTCCCCTACGTCCTCCCGCGCGCCCTGGGCGGCCTCGAAGTTGGCATAGAGCGCCCGGTACTTTCCTTCCCGGTTCAGGTATTCCATCAGCGCCAGGAGGCAGGAGGTCTTGCCTGTTTGCCGTGGCGCGTGGAGAACGAAGTACTTTTCCTGCTCGATCAACTCCAGGATCTGGGGCAGATTGAACCGCGAGAGCGGCGGCAGGCAGTAGTGTTTGCTGCAGTTGACAGGTCCGGCTGTGTTAAAGAAGCGCATGGATTTAGATAATTGGCATTCCCGCTATTTTAATGATTACTACAGGGGGAGGCAAAAGAGAGCACTTCCATGAGCGGCGGTCTTGACTACTACATCTATTTTCAGAAAAAAATGCCTTTGGCCTCCTCTGCTGCAAATCGGCAGAAGAGGGCCAGGCGATCTTCTTTTTACCGGACGTTGGACCTGCCTTTGCTGGCCATCATGAAAGCAAAGTCGGCATTAGTACCGGTCTTCTTGCCGTCCGGAAGGCGGCCGTAGGTGAAGTCGCTTTGCGAGTCGTCGCTCTTTTGGGGTGTCTTGTCTACCTCAACACCAGAGGCGTCATAGAGAAAGACGGTTCCGTTGCCGGTAGCAACCCAGCTCTTCTGGCCGTCAAATGCCAGAAATCCCTTGGGCTCGATGCTGCCCTTAAGGGAAATGGGCCCCTCCCAGGGTTTGTCTACGATATTGATCTTCCAGTCGGTCAGATCCACGGCGACGTCCCCTGTGTTATAAATCTCTACCCATACTATGCCGTTGTCGGGCGGGCTTAGTTCAAACTCATTGATGACCACATTGCACATGCCTAGACCGCAGATGGCCAAAAGGCCCGAGAAGGCTAAGAGCGCCTTGATGCCGATTCCCAATTTTTGATTCATTTTCCTTTCACTTCCTTCATATTAGCGTATATTTGATTCACCCTTGGTGGCAGAGCCCAGGCCCCAGTCGCCATCGGTATTTGTATCGTGACCATCCGGATGCCTGCCATAGGTAAAGTCGTTGTTCATGCTGTCCAGTCGGTTGGCCGTCTTGTCCACTACCTCTCCAGATGCACTGTAAAGTGTGGCATATCCGCCATCATTATGATTCCAGGAAGACTGGCCGCTATAGACATAAAACCCCTTGGCCTGCAGTATAGTTCCTGCGGGCACGGCCGGGAGCTTTCCTACCCAGCTTCCATCGGTAATTTCAGCCGTCCATCCGCTGATGTCCACGCTCTCGTTATCTGGGTTGTAAATCTCAACCCAATCCGCTCCGCCTTCTGGGGGGTTTAGTTCCATCTCGTTTAAGACAACCGATGCCGCAGAGCTTATGGTTAAAATCATCAACGCTGCTGCAAAATAGAATGCTTTTGAAGTTGATCTCATTGCTGTCTCCTCCACTCATGCATTATTGTACAACATCCGTGACTCAGATTTCAAGTATATTATCATATCGGAGCTTCTATATTGGAGCTGCTTTCGCCGGATCGAAATGGGGGACGTTTAGTAAAAGACCGGACTTCCCGGAAAACCGACTGGAAAACGGCTAAATAGTTTGAGAGGTATAATCGCAAACAGATATTTAGAATTTGTAAGGGAGATAAAACAGATTAGCAATGAGGTGGATTGGATGAAATTTAAGAAATTGGAAAATAGATCGATGCCTCTTGGAAAGATGCTGCTTTTTTGCTGCATCACGCTTGGCCTGATGACTGTGTTTTCTGCTGCAATCGCCCAGGAAACGACCACTGGAAAAAACGTTTCTCAAGGGGCGGAATGGGGCAATTATGCCAATTTTAGCTTCAGCCTTCCAGAGCAAGTAGAAGTCGTAGGCGATACTATGGGAGAAGCGAATTATACAAGCGGAAGTGAACTCACAGCAACAATGCTGCTGGATGGGAAAATTGTCGGCCTGCATATTCTCTACCCCTGCCAGGCACCCCAGAGAGAACTGGAACGAGCAGATCTAAAGCCTTATCTGGAAGCTTTTAAACCCATCCTCGCCCAAGCCACATATAATGAATCGGTTCCGGGGCCGGTTCTCTTGGGACAGATTGGAAATCAGAACTTCATCGCTTATCAGCCGAACAATCTTACTATAGCTCTGGTAATGATGGATGTAAACATGAGCGCGAGTATGGTGGCTACCTTACTGGACAATTTAAAAATTAACGTAAATGAAGGCATCACTCCGCCAGGCAATTGCCAGGGCAGCGCAGATACTGTAGATACTACCGTCGCTCCTAAAACGGCCACGGTTCAGGAAAATCCCGCCACCAGTTCGGTTACAGACAAAAAGATTACTCCGGCTGAGAAGATGAAGGCAGATCGGGAAAAGATTAAGGCGGCAATGGATGCAGCAAGGAAAAAATTGTAAGTAACTGAGGGCGAAAAAACTGCTAAAGGAAAAGGCTGCATTCTCATGCAGTAAGCCGGATATGCTAATTTTATTTGGGCATCCCGGTTAATTACTTTTTAAGCTAAAAGACCCTCACATGAAGACGTTTTACCGGTTGTCTTTTTCTGGCAATGAGGCGAAGCTTCATAAACATGCACCTAATTTACATCTGAGATATGACGGGGGAATAAATATAAGACGGACAACACTTTATTTGATTGCATGCTTTTTGTTGCTGGCCCCGGGGGCGGCAATGGATAACAAAACTGAATCAATCGATGATCTTCTGGCAATGAATTTAAGCAACCAAACGATTGTATCACCATTTTTCAATTTTCCAAATTTAAATTCCACGGAGTTTAACTCATCGGAATCAGGCTCACCAGATCTAAATTCTTCAGAATTCGCATTTAAAGATCTTGATTTTGCCGACAACTATTATGATTATTCCCAGATCCAAAGTGAGCCGGAAGTTATCAGCCTGGCATTTCCCGCAACCGATCTCAACGGGGACAATGCCACAGACCTTCTGGTCATGAACCTCAGCAGTGATGCCGACACAAGAGCCTTTAATTCAGAAATATCGGCTTTCAGCGGCGGCGACGGCAGCACTTTATGGCAAAAGGAGTATCCCGGCTCCCTGGTCTTTGCCACAACGGCGGGAGACCTCAATGGCGATGGCCAAACGGATATCATGATAAATGAAATTCTGTCTGCAGCGAGCTTCATTCCTTACAGCAGCGTTTCCGTCCTTGACGGCAGCAACGGCACTGTAATTTGGAGCCGGCCCCAGTTGCTGGCCATGACGATTGCCTATCCCGTACAAGATACCAGCAAAGACAACGCCACACAGTTTCTGGTGCACGTATTCGGCTTGGACAGCATGAATAATAGTATATTCACCACCATTTCCCGGGTAAGCGGTTCCAATGGCACAAATCTGGATGAAAGAATCTTTTCCGGTGCTCTAGCAATCGAATATCCGGCCGGCAACTTCACAGACGACCTTGTGCAAGACAGCATTGCCGCAATTTATAAAGTGAACGGATCGATGACGAGCGAGGGCGTTGGTGAAGAGACTCCTCTGAACATCACGGCCACCATATTTGAGGCCAGAGACGGCCAAGAGCACAAAATGCTCTGGAACCACAGCTTTGCCGGCCCGGCCCTGGCCCTACCGGTAATAGATCTGACCGGCGACGGGCGGGGCGAACTGGTAGTCTATCTCATGAAGTACGCAGAGAACGGTTCAATTAGTAGCGATATCGCCGTTCTTTTGGGCACGAATGGAAAGTTGCTCTGGCAGCAATCCTTTTCCGGCCTGGTCTATGCCGTGGCCGGCCCGGACCTGACGGGAGAAGGAGAGCCTGACCTTATCGTCTACAAGCTGGGAAAATCTGAGAGCGCAGAGGTACTGGCCGTAAAGGGTGACGATGGAAGATTGCTGTGGAGCCGGGAAGGGATGATATTCATTCCTCCCTGATCCCAAAACCTTTTAACCAGGATCTTCATAGTAAGCTGGTTATCAAAAAAGCTCAAACATTGACAGGAGGTGTATTTGATGCCATTCGAGAGCATAAGCGAGCTGCCCAAAAGCGTGCGAAATTTGCCCAGCCGCGCCAAGGCCCTTTACATGAAGGCTTATAACGGCTGTTGGGAGGATTTGGAGAGTACTGAGGACGCAGATCGCGAGAAGGCATCTCACGAAACTGCCTGGTCGGCCGTGAAAGAGCAGTACGAAAAGGACGACGAGACGGGTGAGTGGGTGAAAAGCGAAGAGGTCGCAGGAAGACGCTCGCGCCATGTCATAAGGCACCGCAAGAGCAGGTCCAGTGGGACTGCCTCGCAGGCAAAGGCAAACGCATGATGTCTTCAGAGCAATGCTGATGAGGAATTGAGTCGCGAACGAAACCTAAAAATTGGCTCCTCATCAGCAAGTCTCGTGACGTATATTCTCTTGTTTATTCGATTCATCAATTCTTGCAGCGATTTTTCTCATGATTTGGTTCTGCAAATAAGCTGATTCCTTTGCCAGGGCGTTGTGACCGCACCATAAATTAGTTATAAAATGCGAGTCTGATTGATATGGAGGATTTCGTATGCCTAAGATGGCGATAATTTATGCCAGTGGTATGGGAAGGACCAAGACGATGGCAGAGGCCATCGCTAACGGTGCATTAACCATTCCAGGCATCGAGGTGGTAATTAAAAACGCCTATGATGCCTCGCCCGATGATGTATTAAATGCCGCAGCCATAGCTTTAGGCGGCTCAACTTACAACTACAAGCTTATTAAGTCCATGGACCCTTACCTGAAGGAGCTTGCCAAGCTTGATTTAAAGGGAAGAGTAGGGGTGGCCTTCGGTTCGCACGGATGGAGCGGAGAAGGCGTTCCTACCATCATTGCTCGAATGAAGGCCTTCGGCATGCGGGTGATAGAGCCTGGGACCACCGCAGTCCAGGCTCCAAGCAAAGAGGACATTGAGAAATGCTTCTTGCTGGGAAGAAACGTGGCTATGGGACTGGTGAACTAAAACCATGTCCAAAGATATTCTGGAAAAGGGCGCAATTGTGCAGAGGGACAAAGAGACCTATGCCATAGCACCACATATCCCCGGCGGCATAATAGATCCTGCGGGTCTACGCAGGATCGCCGATGTGGCTCTGAAATACCATGCCAAAGTTCTCAAGATCACCTCGGCCCAGAGAATCGCCATCGTTGGAATTGATCCCAAGGACATCGATGATGCCTGGAAGGATCTGGGAATGAAGGCAGGGGCAGCCATTGGTCTATGCGTTCGAAGCATCAAGATCTGCCCCGGAACCACTTTCTGCAAGCGCGGCCAGCAGGATTCCGTGGGCGTAGGCTTGAAGCTGGATGAGCTATATCATGGCATGGTTCTTCCCTGGAAATTCAAAATTGGTGTATCCGGATGCGCAAACTCCTGCGCCGAGCCGGCCGTAAAAGATATCGGCTTGATCGGTTTTTCCAAGGGATGGAGGCTTCTGGTAGGAGGAAGCAGCGGAGTCAAGCCTCGACTGGGAGTGATGCTGGCCGAGAATCTTTCCGATGAAGAGGTCTTTTCGCTCATCAATAAGATAATCAACTACTACAAGGACCACGCCAAAAAGCAGCGTCTGGGCGAGTTCATAGAGGAGATCGGCTTCGAGAAATTCAAGCAGGATATCCTCGCCTAAAATTAAATGGGAATAGGTTAATCGTCCCACGATTATTACATGCCATATCCCGGTGCATAAATTGGCCGATAGTAATAGGGATAATTATACGGGTACATATTAGGCATTGGGCTGTATCCCCAGTCGCTGTAAAGGAAGTTATAGGCCTCTGTCATCCACATGGCCTGCTCGTAGTATTCTCGTCCCGGGCAGGTGCCGTTGTAAAAGGAGCGAAGCTCACAGAAGCTGCCGTCCGGAAAATTGCAGTATCCGTCTTTAGGACATCCACCATGATTCACGCAGTAGGCTTCGACTACATTTCTCGCCTCGCAGGGGCCGGACCCGTAAAATCCCTGGGCATAGACAGGTGCTGCCAGTATCAATGCAAGGAGGCCAGATAGTATCAATAATTTTCTTGTTTTCACAAAGATCCCACCAAATAATCATTGACTTCTTATCCTTCAACCTATGAAAGATTATTGGTTAAATGGCGCGAAGGAAAAACGAAAAGAGGGGCCCTGGAGAACCAGGGTCATGATCTATTGGATTGTTCTTTTCCCATCCTACACAGTGGCATTGATGAGTGTAGTGTCATTGGCTGGAGCTGTCACGTTCTCCGCAACAACTGGCACGACTGCCTCAGGTACAGCTTCAACAACTGGCACGAGCTGATTGACAAATACCAGATCGGTCACGCTGGCATTGGTGATGTTCAATACAGACTTGCCCTCTGCCGGGGAGATTACGCTCCAGCCCTCCATGAGGACCTCGGAGACGGTGTACTCGCCAGCAGCCAGGTCTGGGAAGGCAAACTTGCCGTCCGCGGCTGTGGGAACGCTATTGATAACTGCTTCATCCTTTGTCAGGTTTATGGTCCAGCCGGCCAAGCCGGTTTGATTATTATCTACGACCATTCCCTCAATAGAGAATGTAGAGGGAACCACTGGCGCAGCAACGGGCTCAGCCACAGGTTCAACCACTGGCTCAGTAACTGTCTCAGCCACAGGTTCAATTTCATCCACCTTATTCATGCTGCCCAGCTTTGCGACCGGCTTCTTGTTCTGCATGCCCTGTGCAACTGCGTTCTCGACACCTACCAGCTTAAGGGAGTAGGGTGTGGCAGTTCCCGTCTGGAACGAGTAGGGCATCCTGGTACTCTGAACGGCGGCGGACTTGAAAGAATACTTGTTTACCATCATATCCGGAGTCAGGTTATGGGCGGGAACATTTAATGTTTTGAAGCTGTGTTCGACTTGATTTCCTGATTTTGCAGTGTAAGACTGATTTCCTGCAGCTTGATTAGTGTACCCCAAAGCAGGCATTAAAACGATGGCTGCGATCATGAGGGCCACAGTGATAGCCAAAATTTTCCTCATATTGAATACCTCCTATTCCTCTAGCGCATAGCATTTATGACTGTAGCTTGAACATCCTCCCCTTTGAGAAGAATTATCGTCAAGTCTAGTTATTCTTCATATAAATAGACTTTCATGGACGAAGACCACAATTAAGGGACCGCATCTCATTTATGCCCTCGTCCTCCTCGGCAGGGACGACATTACGGGCTGGCGGCAAGAAAAGACAATAAATGCGACCCATCGCAGTTTGTTCCCGGAACTGTTGCCCATCCTTCCCGGCAAGAGGAGAAGGTCACGCCCTCTCGCTCTGCACTCTCTTTCCCCCTCTGTATCAGATCGCGCCTGGTCTCTACCGGAAGGTAGCAGCTTCCTGCAATTTTGCCGCCTCTGGCAAAAAGGTTCTCTAAAGCCGCGCCCTCTTCTGGAAAGGCGGAGAAGATCTTATTCATATTTCCAGGCCGGGCCTTATAAGTGGACGAGGTTATGTGCCCGGCTCCGGCCCGTGAGACGGCCTTCACCAATTCTTCGATCTCCTCATCGTTGATGCCGGGAATGATGGGATCAATTCTGGCCGAGACTGCCACACCATTTTTTGCCAGCTTTGTCATGGCATCAAGGCGTTTTGCCGGCAGTGGCGCTCCCGGCTCCAGCCTGCGGCAAATTGAGTCCTGCAGCGTAGTGACGGTTATGGCCACGCAGGCATTCATTTCGGCCAATAGCTCAACATCCTGGGCCACCAGATGCGACTTGGTCACCACCTGGACACAAAGACCGCGCTCTTTTAAGATCTGCAAACAGCCCCGGCTGAGCCTCATATCTTTTTCCTGGGGTGGATAGGGATCGGAGCTATTAGACAATGCCACCAGGGTGCCGGGCTTGACCTTGGCCGCCTCTCTGGCCAGGCGTTTTAGGAGATCGGCCTTGGGGCGGCATTCTGCAAAACGGGGGATGTAGGACGAAGCATAGCAGTAAAGGCAGCCGTGCGGGCATCCTGTGTAGGGATTGAGGCTTAACTTGGCCGGGCAGGTGCATAGCGGGCTCTTCCAGGGGTCAAAGGGTCTGAGGATCATTCGCGGCAGATCTTCTCCAGCCCCTGCAACTCATCCGCATCCTCCCGGGAAGCGTTGAGCCTAAAGCCTTCAATCACAGGCTCAAGAATGCTGTATTTCCCTCCACGTTTATGTGCACCTCTGATCTTAAAGTTCAGGACAACCTCTGCATTTGATATCTTGCCGAATTCTTCTCTTTTTTTCCGTGGCCCCACGACGCCCGCACGACCAGGGCCGCGAGATTATGCTCGGCTCTGATGATGAAATCCTGCTCGGCAACTATGCCGGGGCGATAGGCGGCCTGAAGATCTCGCTCTAGCAATGCCCTGGCCCCGCCAATCTCTGCCTTGCTCAGAAATTCATCTACTGCGCCTTTATCCATAAGGACATCTTCATAGGCCGGAGATATTCCCTGAAAAGGCATGGCTTTGGGCTCGCCAAGTATTGATAAAAGCCTCTTTCGCCGATCCTGATAAGGCATACTGCAAATGTCTTCTCCTTGCAGGGCGATGAGGTCATAGGCCAGAAGGGCCGGATGAATGTTGCTCTTCCGAGAGAGGCGACGACGATTGATGTACCTTAGCATTTCTGCCTGGCTGCAAATCCCTTTCTTCTTATCATGAAAGCCTATAAGGTCGGCATCTGCAACAAAATCCGATTCTATTTTTCCAAGTAGCCGAGGTACGTCATTCAGGACAACGGTGATATTTCGCAATTGTGATGTGAAGATCAGAACTTCATTTTTTATTTTATGAATCTGCACTCTCAAGCCTGGGTATTTAGGTAGAAAGGCACCGGGAATCACGGGCTTGCCGGTGCGAATGGCCATGAATCGGATTGGAACCCTAGGCTGAATTACTATTCTTCCTAGCTCCTGGCCGCACGCCAGAGTGGCAATGCTGCCCAGATCCGGCATGAGGCCGTAAGCACGGCGAATTATCTCCCGGTCGCAGTGCAGTGAGGAAGAGAGTGCGGCAATCATGGTCTTATGCCCGATGCCTGCCTGCATGTTTCGCAGAGCCGTGCGTGCAATGTACTTTCCTTCCAGGGGCGTGGCTTCCAAAAATAGGCCTCTAAGCAAAGCATTCTTGCGCTGCTCTGATTCCTTGCCGTTCATGGCAGAGATGTGCCGAAGCTTTTCATAAACCGATAATGCTTCGAGAGGCCCCGGAAAAAGGGAATGTTGCCCTTTCTGCCCCAGCGCCGCCTCGGCCACCATTCCCATATCACTGTATCTCTCTCGCAGGGAAGGTAGATCCTGATCAGATACCTCTGCCAATGCCGTCATGAGGGCCTCCGGGCCTATGCCCATCTCCCTTCCCTCCCAGGGTGGCCACAATTCCCCTAAAAGCAGCCGCACGACTGGACAGAGCATCTTTGGCGCAGACGTGATCTCAGCCAGAAGTCCCGCCGCCAGATTGACCTTAAGGCTACGCGGGGCCAGGGAGATCTCTTGCAAGGCCTGTGCAATTCGAGAATAACGCATTTACCTCGCGATCTTGATCTTTAACAGATCCTCTGTCCGCTTGGCCAGATTCTCAATCATGCCGTCCAGCTCTTTTAGAAAAGATTGGGTTTCCTCCGTGGTCACCGCCCCCGGAGCGGAAGCCTTGATCAATCCTTCCTGTTCTAAAACCCGCAGGGAATAACGTACCTTGTGGCTGGGTATCTTTGTCTCCTCTGCCAGCTTGAGGATGCCTATGGGCTCGTTCTCCACCACTTGCTTGAGGATGACCAGGTGCCGTTGCAGCATCTCAAGCTCACCGCTCACCTTCTCGGTCAGAATAACTATCACATCCGCTCTCAGTAGCGCGCCCGGCGAGGGAGGAAGTCTATGCCATGTCTGGATGTAACACGCCGGTTCAGGTCCTTTCCCAGTATTTGCGGGGACGATACACCTGTGACCACAAGCATAGTCCGCAGAGTATGCTCCAGGTTCGGGTCTATCTGCGCTCCCCAGATTATGCGAGCATCGGGATTGATCTTCTGGTAGACCTCATCTACCACCGTTTCGGCATCGGTGATGGTCATGTCCGGGCCACCCACTACGTTTACCAGGGCCGAGGTCGCGCCCGATACATCCACATCCAGGAGAGGGCTTCTTAGAGCCTTCATGACGGAGTCTCGTGCCTTCTCCTCGCCTTCAGCTTCGCCCATGCCGATCATGGCCACGCCGCCGTTGGTCATGACCGTTCTGACATCGGCAAAGTCCAGATTGATCAGCCCGGGCCGGGTGATCAGCTCAGTGATGCCCTTGACCGAGCGCATCAGCACCTCATCGGCGACTTTGAACGCGGCCTGCAAGGGGAGGTTGGGGACCACATCTAAGAGCCGGTCATTGGGCACCACAATTACTGTGTCCGAAACCTCTCGCAGTCTTTTCAGGCCGGCTTCGGCATTCTGCATTCTGATGGAGCCTTCTGCACTGAAGGGGATAGTGACGATGGCAATGGTGAGAGCCCCTGCCTCGCGGGCGGCTTCCGCTACTACGGGAGAGGCTCCCGTTCCCGTGCCACCGCCAAGTCCACAGGTAACGAAGACCATATCTGCTCCTTCCACGGAGGCTTTAATCTCATCGATATCCTCCAGGGCTGCCTCCTCTCCGATGGCGGGCAGGCTTCCTGCCCCCAGGCCACGTGTGGTGCGTCTGCCAATGAGGAAACGTCGGTCGGCATTGATGTGCAAAAGATGCTGGGCATCGGTATTGATGGCAAACAACTCCGCACCCTGGATGCCGCACTCTGCCAGACGGTCGATAGTATTCGAGCCGCCTCCACCGCATCCTATAACTCGGATAACCGTGGTCAGCTCTTCTAAAACCATAACCAGCTCTTCATCGCTCTGGATCATGCTGGAAGGCTTGATCCTGCTCTCGGCCTCAGATCTGCCCAGGGCTTCGTCGATGATGTACTTAATCTCCATCCCCTCTACTTTTGTTCTGCCTTATTCTAGTAATCAATCAGTATATAGTTTTTGGCATATAGAAAAGAAAATGTTGTGCGGTTCAATTGGACCTCAAGGATTTGAGCTTTTCAATCTGTCTCATCACCCTCTCGGATTCCTTTGACTTCTCATTCTCCAGGTAATCGACAATTTCAGGAAGGCTTCTATTTAACTTGTAAATGCGATATGGTCGTCCCTTTCCTGGATTTTTCTCGTCCCTCTCTGCAATCCAGTCAAGTTTTCGAATCTCCCGCATGGCAATGCTCACTTCCGGTTGGCGAAGATCCGATCCAATCTCTATCTCGCGGGATGTTGCCTCTTCTATCCCTGCCAGATAGGTCAAAACTTTGGCCACGTTCCTTTTCAGGCCTACCTTCATGAGTATGGATGCAAATTCATCGCGCTCTACTTTCAGGTCTGAGGCGGTTGATGTATTCAAAGCGGTCACCAGGCGCATAGAGAGTGATAACATATATATAAGTTTCGTCGAAAATAATTCCATTGCGGTGAAAAATATGGATAGCTTAGTAAATATTTTTTTATATGTATAACTTTTGTTGCCCGCAAGGCTGAAGTGAGAGTAGCTTTTACATTTCTTTTTATGAAGGAGATGTATTTAGAGGATGGCTATCTTTGGGCTTTTGATGCCACTGTAGAGGATGTCTTTGGCGAGTTGGTGATCCTTGATAAAACTGCATTTTATCCACTCTCGGGGGGGCAGCCCTCAGATCTGGGCCTTCTTTTGCGGGGCGATGAACAGTTCCAGGTAGGAGGAGTAGAGCCAGGAGAAGGCGCAATAAAACACCTCCTGGACAGGGCCGGCCTCCTGCCCGGTGACAGGGTATCAGGGATCATTGATAGCGAGAGACGTTACCGGTTCATGCGCAGTCACACCGCCTGCCACATCCTCAGTGCCGTCATATTTCAGGAGACGGGCGCCAAGATCACAGGAAACCAGATTGAACTATCCAGATCGCGCGTGGATTTCAGCCTGGAGAGCTTTGACAAGGCCAAGATGAACGAGTATGTGGAGAAGGCCAATGGCATAGTCGATGAGCGCCACGTCGTCACGACCAGAATCCTTCCCCGTGCCGAGGCTCTTGCCTTGCCGGATCTCGTCCGCCTGGCCATGGATGTGCCAGACAGAGAGATGATCAAGGCGGAGAACAAAGGCAAAGCCAATCGAAGGGTCTACTTCTCCCAGGAGGACTAAATGCACATAATGGAGCTATTAGGCAAATCTCGCGTCAAAGTGGAAGGCGAAAAAGTGCTGGATGCCAGCGAGCCCTTGATTGAGTGGTGTCCGCTCTTCGACAAGATCAGGGGCATAAAAAAAGTGACTGCAAAATCGGCAGCCGCAAATATGGAGTTTAGAATAAAAAATCACGGTATGTTCTCGGCGCGGCGCAAGCTGCAGATGGGCATCTTCGTGGGCTTTGGGGCCTCCGAGTCCATGATGACCGGCATAAAGACAGGAATTATCGACGCAGCAGTTACCGTTTGCGATGGAGCCGGCAGCGTGATAACAGCCAATGCAGATCTGGTTCAGGGCATGGGCGGCTACATCTCCGGACTTGTTAAGACCGATCCCATACCTGAGGTAATCGAAGGCATCCGGGCCAGGGATGGGCACGTGCTCTCACCTTTAGACGGCAGGATAGACCAGCTAGAAGGTGCGGCCTATGCGGCAGCGGCCGGGTACAAGAAATTTGCCGTCACGGTAGCCGATGCAGCAGCAGCGGAAAAGCTGCGAGAGCTGGAGAAGACGGCAGGAGTTCGGATAATGATTGTGGGTGTTCATCTCACCGCTCTAAGCAGAGAAGATGCAACAAGGCTTTTGGCGGTAGCCGATATTGTTACCGCCTGCGCCTCAAAGCACATTCGTGAGCAGGTAAAGCCTCTGGTGCAGGTGGGAACCGCCGTGCCGCTCTTCGGCCTGACTCGCTGGGGCAAGGAGCTGCTGGTGGAGAGGGCCAAGGAGGTAGAACAGCCGCTTCTGATAAACACTATGCCTCTGCCCGTTCTGCCCGAGAAGAAGCAGCCTCGGCCATTGGTTTAAAAACTCACAAAATAGCATAACCGAAGTCTCTGGGCAGGCCAGCGTCGATCCGCAACGCCCTAATAGGCTGGAGCCATTCACCGAAGTTATGGCCTGAACCTGCCCGAAACCCGACATTAAACCGGGCTCGAAGGCGGCACAGAGCGCTGGAATCTCACACAGCGTCCGAATTACCGGAACCCTTTTCTCATGGGGCCATGTTGCTCGCCCTCTCGCCTTCTACTTATTTCTACTTGTGCCGCAACATGCCCCGACCGTGTATTAGCGTGAGACTCCCTGCAGATTACTGCGCCAATTACGGCGCGCAACTTTTTCAGCCAGCCGAAGTTTCAGCCTCACAGGCCCGTAGCCAAATGCAGTGCCACGAAGGCAAGCATCTCCTGTACCAAGGAAAAGGCTTCCTTGTCATCAGAGCGTTATCGGATACGTTAAGCCCACGGCACGCCCGCCACCCTATTCAATGGCATGAAGCGGCTAATCACTCTTATAATCATTATAGATATTTGTAGTTGGCGGTAGAGGGCACGACGTAGTACTCTTGCAGTTCAAAGCATATCAAAAAAAGAGTGAGGGATTACAGGTCACCCGCACTACTCGGAGCTAGTATTGGCACGCATAGCCCAGCTCATTGGCTCTGGCGAAAGCTGCATTGGCTTCGGTGGTCTTTCCGAGGGCTCCGAGGGCGATGCATTTGTTGTACCACCTTTGTTAATCATTGATGCATCGATTGATTATGGCTTTCCACAAAAGAAATAACTATATATTTAACATATAACATTTTATCACATGGTACATGTCGCGAGATTGAAGTGATGGGCTCAGATTTATGAAATACCTTGAACGTTTTCAGAATATAATATTGGCCCTATTGACCTGGACAATGACACTTGTAACGCTCTTAGCCACATTAGATGTGATCTACACCCTGGCCAAATACCTAATATTTCCTCCTTTAAGCCTGCAGACGACCGAGCTATTGAGCTTTTTCGGAAGCATCCTATTAGTGCTCATCGCAGTGGAGCTTCTGGAGACCTTCAAGACCTTTCAACGGGATAAGACGGTTAATGTCCTGAGTGTATTGCTGGTGGCCTTGATCGTTATGGCCAGAAAAGTCATCATCATGGAGATAAACGACGGTACGGATGGTATGGGACTGCTCGGGCTTTCAGCTATCATAATATCGCTATCTTTGGGGTACTATTTAATCAAGAGAAGCGAATCTCTCGAAAAATGATCGTGAAATTGCATTTTTTTACCAGCGCATATAAAGCTTAGGGTTAAGTACATTTGTATCATGAAGATTCTTATTGCCGAGTACGCCTCCGCTCTTGGCCTTTGCGGGACATGCGAGCTGGAGGGCCGGGCCATGCTGGCAACCCTTACGAGCAGCTTCGAGAGGGCCGGGCATGAGGTGCTCTATCCCACATGCGGGCCCGTCGTAGAAGCGGGCCGGCCCATTCTCATGAAGGGAAAAGAGGAGTTTGAAGGCGTCCTGGACGGCAAAGCGGACGCCGGGCTCTTGATTGCCCCGGACGGCCTGCAGTCGCATCTTTTGGAGATCCTGGAGAAAAACACGGTGAACCTGGGGGCAAGTCCCGACGCGGCGCGGCTATGCGCCGACAAGCTGCTCTGCACCCGGGCACTGGTTCAGGCGGGAGTTCCCGTGGCCGAGATCGTGGACAGGCCAGATCCTGTGGAGCAGGGCTGCCATCGCTATGTGGTAAAGCCGCGCACGGGCTGCGGCTCAGAGGGCGTGCGCGTCACCTCTTTTGCTCGGGCAGGTCCGGGGGAGATCGTCACCCGCTACCATGAGGGGCTGCATCTGTCCGCCAGCTTCATCGTGGGGGTTGAGGGCTTTTTGCCGCTCACCATCAACCGTCAGCTCATCGACTGTCAGGGAGAGGGCATGAGCTATCAGGGTAGCCAGGTGCCCTACAACACGCCTCGCGCCGATGAGATCTGGGCTGAAGCGAGAAAGGCGGCTGCCGCCCTAGGCCTCTTTGGGTATGCGGGAATCGACTTTGTGTTGGGGGAACGACCTAGGGCAGTGGATGTGAACGCCCGACCGACCACGTCTATCATCGGCATTGCCAGGGTGATGAAGGAGGAGATAGGGGCGCTGATCCTGGGGGCGAGGTTTGGAGGGATGGCAAAGAAGGTGACGCTGGAAGGGGTGTGGACGTTTAGGAAGGAGAATCTCTAAAATGTACAAGATCATATTGCCTACATAAGATACATATGAACGCAAGTCTTTTTATTTGTTCGATCACAGGTACACTAGTGGAGGAAATGAATTTGAGATATTTGTATGCACTTATGGGGACGTTCCTGATGCTGGCCGCCACTGCCGCCGCCGGGAGCTTTACGCCCGAGCTGTACGTTGATACTTATGTGGACGCGAATAAAGCCAACCAGAGTTTTACTGATAGCGATCTTCTCTGGGCAGCTTCTCAAGACGGCAAGCCGACAACGGAGGTCTATCTGAGTTTTAATAATAGCTTCGGCTCCGACCTCACCTTCAGTCCTGAGCAGATCAAATCAGCCACACTTACTCTCGATGCCTCCAATGTCGAGAAGGCGGGCAAGATCCGGGCTTACTTCTTAGAGGGAGCAGCTTTGGATACAGTAACCTGGTATGACAAAAACGATTATGATAGAGAGGTCTCCTCCTCGCCCCTAGAGATAGATGAAGCGGGCAGCTACACCGTGGATGTGACTGACATCATCAAGAAAGCGGTCGAGACCTGCACGGAAACTTGCCCCTACACCATCGTCCTGGTGGCAGAAGATGGAGCCTCCGTGAAATTCACCTCTCGTGAGGCTTCTGAAGAGAATAAGCCTGTTCTCGAATATAGGACTGAAGAATGAATTTGAGATAGGAGAATTTTGCAGGCAGGGGGATGAATGAATCATTCCCTGGGCCAAGGCCCAAGGCTTTTGGATCTAGTATCTTCTTTTTATATCTCTTCTGTCCCATAGGATTGCAAATGCGCTCTCTCACGCTACTCAAATCAGTCATCGTTCTTATCCTGGCGCTATGCCTGCTCGCAGGTATAGCCCTGCCATTCTCCAATAGCGTCCCTGTAGTTGGGAAAAATTCCAGCGCAGCAATCAGTGAGGTAATCTTAATCAAGTCTCCTGGATGCACAAAATGCGCGGCTGCCGAGAGAATGCTAGGCGTTGTCGGCCAGCAGGTGCCCCTCAATGTTACTCTGTACTATTATTACACAGAAGAGGGACGTCGCATCATCAAGCAGTACAATGCCAAGGATGTTCCCGCAATCATAATTGGGACTCGGGTGATAAACTACAGAGATTTCAAAGAAGACAATGTCTTGCTAGAGAGGCTCATCCGGGAAGCTCTGGCCAACCAGACCCCCAATCTTCCGGCTGCTTTCACCCTGCCCGGCAATGAGAGCGCAAAGCAGAACCTCAGTGCGGCTGCCAATGGCCCGAGTCTGAATTTGCAGGAGATCTCCCTTTACACCATTTCTGCCGTTTTAGGTGCGGGCCTGGTGGCGGGCTTCAATCCCTGCTTGCTTGGCATCCTGGTCTTCCTGGCGGCATCGGTTCTTTCCTCCAAGGGGAAGAGGCGGGAGATGGTGACGATGGTGGTGTTCTTTTCCTTGGGCATCTTTACCATGTACTTTCTCTTCGGCCTTGGCATGCAGCAACTGCTGCAGACTGAAGCGATCGCCAGTGCCTTCCGCTATATCCTGACTGCCTTTCTCCTGTTGGCCGGTCTCTCTCAGGTCTGGGATGCGCTGCAGCTCCATCAGGGACGGACATCCCTCTTTCGCACGGATTGGGCTCTCAAGTACTTCCAGGCCGGGGTTGACAAGGGCCGTTTCAGCTCGTATTTTTTGATCGGGGCGCTCTTCTCCCTGGTCAAGGCCCCCTGTGTGGGTGCCATCTACCTCGCGATACTGGATCTTCTCTCGGCCAGAAGCTACTTTGAGGGGGCTACCTATCTGTTTTTCTTCAACCTGGGAGTAATTTTGCCCATCATTATCCTGGGCGGGGCCATTGCCTTTGGCATGAGCCCGGAGCAGGTGGACACCTTCCGCAAGGATCATAGAGTAGGGATGAGGCTGGCCACGGGCCTGGCCCTGCTGGCGCTGGCCCCTCTTATCTACTGGCAGCTTATTTAGGATTGCAGATTCATGTGAGAAAGGATTAAAATAGAGAGATTGCTCAACCTCCTTTTCGAGGTGAATCTTTTTGTTTTTAGTTGGAGAGGCTCTCATAGGAAAGGAGCCTGAGATTGCTCATATCGATCTGATCATCGGAGATAAGGAGGGGCCGGTAGCCACGGCTTTTGCCTGTGCGCTTTCGCAGCTTTCGGCAGGGCACACGCCCCTTTTAGGTGTTATCCGGCCCAATCTGCCGGCCAAGCCGTCCACTCTCATAGTACCCAAAGTTACTGTGAAGAATATGGATCAAGTCGCCCAGATCTTCGGCCCGGCCCAGATGGCGGTGGCCAAGGCGGTAGCGGATGCGGTAGCTGAGGGCATCATTCCCAAGGATAAAGCTGAAGAGCTGCTGATAATAGTATCCGTGTTCATTCATCCCCAGGCCAAAGACTACGACGCCATCTATCGCTACAATTACGGGGCGACCAAGCTGGCCCTGGAAAGAGCCATGACCGGATTCCCGGATGTAGATCTGATGCTCTACGAGAAGGACCGTTCTACCCATCCCATCATGGGCTTCCGGGTCACCCGGCTCTGGGACCCACCATACTTGCAGGTGGCCTTCGATCTGGTGGATGTGGCCGAGGTGCGCCGCGTGCTCACGGCCCTCCCCGAGAGCGATCATATTCTCATTGAGGTGGGTACGCCCCTGGTCAAGATGCTGGGCATCAGTGTGGTCAAGGAGATTCGCGCCATTCGGCCGGGCGCCTTTGTCATCCTGGATCTGAAGACTCTGGATACCGGCAACTTAGAGGTGCGCCTGGCAGCGGACTCCACTGCTGATGCCGTGGTCATATCCGGCCTCGCCCCCAAGAAGACGCTGGAGCTGTCCATCCGAGAGGCCAGAAAGACCGGCATCTACTCCATCATCGACATGCTCAATGTGCCCGATCCGCTGACCGTCCTGAAGGGCCTGGAAGTTTTACCGGACGTGGTCGAGCTGCACCGGGCCATCGATAATGAGTTGAGCGCGCACGCCTGGAATAACATTCGTGATATTCAGGCCCTGGGCAAAGATGGAAGAAGACTGCTGGTGGCTGTGGCGGGCGGCATTCGCGTGGATACCGAGGGAGCGGCTCTGGCAGCAGGCGCGAACATCCTCGTCGTCGGTCGGGCTATCACCCGTTCCAAGGATATTCGCGACATGGCCGAGCAGTTCCTGACGGGTCTCAAGCAGACTGAGATTGACCAGTACCGGGTCATGACGGACTTCTGAAGATCGCAGAAGCAGATCTTGGATGATCCGCCCTTTTTTCTTTTTGTTGACAATATTGTGGGTACTTTGTGAGCTTTGTGTCTTTTTGGTTGATGGTCGCGTTCGGGGATTTAGTTGCAACGGGCGACGACTTTTCACCATAAAGGCACAAAGGCACAAAGAACAACAAAAAAACACAGCGAACGGACGGCCACCACAGAGACACAGAGCGCACAGAGGACCCACAGAGCGATTTTATTTTTGTTCTCGTTTTGCGCTCTTGCGCCATTTTAAACAGCAATCCTCGTTATTATTACTAACATTACTATTATTATCGTCATCACTATTTCCTGGCATCGCCGGTGCCATTGATGTGCAAGTCGGGCCCGTGGCCCAGCCGGCTGGCGCCGTCCTCCTGGTGGTGGATGGTCTGGGCGCGTCTTACGTCTATCCGGAACATCGCGCCTATGCCCTGGACGGCACGGCGCTGGAAGGCGCCATTCTCTTCAACCTCACCGGCGGCGGGGCGCGGGCGGTGGACGTGCGGGTACCCGTGCCTGAGACCACCCAGAGCCACAGCATTCTCATCACCGGAAATTCGGCAGCGAATCCGGACCATCTCGGCCCCACCGTTTTCGACGCGGCTCGCGCCAACGGCTATCTTTGCCTGGCCGTGCTGGAGCGGGGCGACAGCATGACGGTCTTGCAGGAGATGGACGGCGTTCTCTATCTCGGGGAAAACGACCTGCACGGAGCGCAGCCCATCCCCGGCTTTCGCGCCGAGGCTCCGCCGGGCCTGAGATACCGATTTCAGGTGTGGCGGGACAGGTTTGCCGGCTACACTGCCCTGCAGGGCCAGGCGGGCTACCAGGGCTACAATGCCTGGGCACTGGACGTCGCGGCGGATACCGTCCAGAACCTCTCCGGCCAGCACTTCCTCATGCTGGTGAATGTGGGGGCGGTGGATAGCGCCGGGCAGAACCTGGGCGCGGACGGCTACCGGCAGGTGGTCGCCGCCCTGGATGTGTCGCTGGGCCGCCTGGCCGAGATCTGCCGCCAAAATAACGTTTTGCTGGCCGTCACCGCCGACCATGGCATGGTCTTTCCTTCCGCGACTGGGAAAGGCGGGCACTCGGCTGAGAAATATGCTGCCCAGCCGGAGGCCCTGCGGGTTCCACTGGTCTTCCTGGGGCCGGGAGTGGAGGAGCTGAATCTGGGTGGACGCTGGTCAGAGGTGGACATCGCTCCCACGGTGCTGAGCATCCTGAATATCTCATCCAATTTAACCTGGGAAGGCAAGAGCCTGCCCATTCGCGCGGGGTTCGACCTGCGGGTGACAGGCGCGCCCGGGGCCCTGGAGCTGTGGCACGATGGGGCGCGGCTGGCCAATGCCGCTGCGGCGGGAGACTATCGCTTCCGGGGGCTGCCGCGCGGAGAGTACAGCCTCAAGGCGGGCGGACAGGAGTGGACGGTGCTGGTGAACGGGGACGCGGCGATGGATCTGGCGGGGAAGGCTGCGCCTCAAGGAGATTGGAAGAGAATAATCGGAATCATGCTTATCCTGGTCATTAACCTGGCAGGAATTGCGATAATCTTCAGGATTTGGAAAGGAAGGGACAAAGAATCCTAAATCCCATCAGGCCACAGAAAACCAATGGTTTGACCGCTAATGGGAGGATGTGCCAGATTCCACAGCAGATGTGCTGCGATCCAATCCTCAAGAGCCTCGATGAAATTCCTGCGTGCCTCTTCAACAGTGCAGCCTGTCGCCCATACACCATCTAATTCTGGAACATCAACAAAATATGGCTCGTCCCCATTATCGATGACTTTGTATTGCGCCTTCTCCAGAGCCGCATGAATGTATTCCGCGAACATATCAAATCCTATTTGAGTTTCAAAGGATATGAAATATGCGATTCAGATTTCATGAGCTTAGCAGGGGGTGCTCGCGGACGCGCCCGTGGGCCTGGAGCTGTGGCAGGGAGAGGGGCGGCTAGCCAACGCCGCTGCGGTGGAGACTATCGCTTCCAGGGCCTGCTGCGCGGGCTGTACGGCCTCAAGGCTGGCGAAAAAGAGTGGGCGGTGCTGGTGAACGGGGACGCGGCGATGGATCTGGCCGGCAAGGCTGCGCCTCAGGGAGATTGGAAGAGAATAATCGGAATCATACTTATCCTGGTCATTAACCTGGCAGGAATTGCGATAATCTTCAGGATCTGGAGAAAAGGAGACTGAAGCGGCTAAGGTCTTAATTGAGAAGATCGTCAACAGAAAGGCCTGATTGGTTCAAGATCGCCTTCAATGTGCCTTTCTTCAGTTCCTCATGAAGCGGAACCGAGAAAACAACGAATCCTCTCTGAAGGACTACGTGGCTCCCGGCCTGCCTTCTCACAGAAAAGCCCTTTCTGACCAGGATCTTAATAAGCCGTTCTCCCGAGATTACCGGGAGCTTAACAGACATCGGCCAGCTCTACTTTCAGGATCTCAGCATTGGAGCGCACCATCAGATCTTGGCTGAGAACTTCTATTACAAGCCCAATTGCCTCCTTAATGTTTGCCAGAGCTTCCTCTTTTGTTTCGCCCTGACTTATGGCACCCGGCAATTCAAGGCATCGAACCGTATAACCCCCCCCGTCCTGCGGTTCGAGGATGACTGTGTATTTCATAGTGATAATAGTTGATGGAAGTTATATTTATAACCGGACACACTGCCGAGCATATCGGGCAATTTAACGTCAAAGGAATTGATCCCTGAGTATGTCTTCGCGAATTGAAATGTTATGGTGGGCTGCACTCTTTGCATGGCACATATCCCTGGTTTCGAGCATCCTGTGAGCCGGTGAACCTGATCTCGTTTGCCGGATTTATTTTTAGAGCCCACTGGCAGCCTGGGTAATGGTATTTGTTTGATTCAAAGCTGCCTATAAATGGCCCGGAGGTTGAACCTGAGACTACTGGTGCTACGATCGGAGGCGAGGAGTCGCCTTTAATGGATGCTCCTGACGGAATCTGTCCGCTCCACCAATCAGCAGGGTTGAACTCGTTGTTGTTGAAATCCCAAATGCAGGCATGACCGGAGTCAACCAGCATCCGGTTAAAGTTCGCTGTCGTACCGTCTTGATTTTGGAGGAATACAACGGCCACCCAACGGCAGAACCGATCCATTCCGGTCACGTCATCGAGGTCCAAGGAGACGAAGCTGCCATTCAATACCTGAAAAGTATAATTCCTTGAATCTGGGCCTTCCGGAATGTCCATTTCGGGAGAATCAACATCATCTAGCCGAACTGTGATATTGCCTATCCTGCTATCGTAGCCTTGGATCTGGACGTAGATAGTATCGCCATCCACAACATTGGTCACATTGCCATAGGCTTCTCCGGGCGCTGCGAAAACCAGTGGCGACAGCAATAACGCCTGCAGAATCGAGATAAGGATTATTTCATTTCTCATTAGGAGTCTTTCCCTTTCTCTAAATCCGTTTACCTATCTCATGAAAAACATTACAAAATATGGCTCGTCCCCATTATTAATGACTTTGTATTGTGCCTTCTCCAGAGCCGCCTGAATGTATTCCGCGAACATATCAAGATCCTATTTGAGTTCAAAGGATATGAAAATAATGTGCCTTTGTGAACAGCTAATCGTTCTTCGCGGCTTCGCGCCTTCGCGTGAAACCGGACCTGGGTTGAATCTCACGCAAAGTGGCGAAGTCAAAACATTGGCTTATTTCTATCTTGTCTCTTTCTGCCCCTTCAGTTGAATCATCGTCCCCACAATTTCGTCATGCTCTGAACAATTGACCGCGAAATTCAATCGGTCGGGATAGATGGAGAAGAGAACCTGCGGGATGTGGGAGTTGCAGTCATCCAATGCCATCTGCAGTTCACGATACTCGCGATTGGTGACCAGGAGCTGATCGCGATACTCTTCTTCCTGGTCCAGTGTCTCCAGGGGGTTCTTCTCGTCAATGGTGCTATCAACAACCAGATCGCATTGCCACTCCAATACCAGGGCCCGGTTCTCCCAGTAATATGTATCCGGCGGAATCAAATCCTGCAATATCTTCAGATCCTCCAGGGGCACAAGCCACTCTCTCGCCTGTACTTCTTCCGGCAATTTCCCTTCGATGCTTACCAGGGAAGAGACAGCCCCCGAGGTTAGATTCAGATCGCCCATGTCAAACGATATCTTAACCGGCGAGTTCCTCATGGCTTTGAGGGCAAAATAAAGCCGGCCGGGATTGAGTATTTCGACTGCCTTCTCATAAATTATATCGTCTTCCATGGTTTCTGTATTTGTTGCAACTGATATATTGAAGTGGCGCACCGGAGCCAAGGCTGGCAAAGCTGTGGTCCGCCCTTCGCCCCGGCCCGCCATTTTGCGACCTTCCCCGTCTTCGTTGGCACGAGTCCGCGGATTCGACCGGTGGCGAGATGAGCGGTTATAATAAAGTGCACCGTTTATGGTTATTAATTATTTAAATAAAAATTTAGTTAGCAATTAATTATTATATGTCAGCACATTGGCGACTCAACTCTTCAGAAAAATTTATATTACTGAAGTGTGATCAGTACTACAAATACTAAATTGCGGAAAAGTAAATCCGGAGAAATAAAGATGAATAATCGAATATTTGTAGGGGCGCTAATCTCCCTTGCCGTCCTAATTCTGGGGGCGGCAATGGCGGCAGGCGCAGCAGAGAACGGTATCGCCATAACAAATGCCAATTTTGCGGCTACTAGCCCTGAGAAAGAGAACTTGGATGAGGAATGGGTGGAGATATCCAATCTGGGCAGCGCGGATGTCAGCCTGGCCGGCTGGACGCTGGAGGATGCGCAGAATCACACCTACAAGTTCCCGGATTTCAGCCTGAAGGCCAGCGGCGCTGTCAAGATTCACACGGGAATGGGAAATGACACGACCGAAGATCTCTTCTGGAACCGCAGCTCATCCATCTGGAACAATGATGGCGATGTGGCTACCTTAACGGATGCTTCCGGCAATATGGTCTCGCGCTATCCGGAGGAGGCAAAGGCAGCTTAAATATCATTTTTTCTTTTTTTCCATCAATTTTTAGAGGATATTCAAATATGGTTCCTCGCTGTTTCGCGTGGGTAATAGAATAATCAAGTCCTCTGTGAGTCCTCCGTGCGCTCTGTATCTACGGTGGTGGTAGTCCGTAAACCATTGGTTATAACCAGTGGCTAACGACGTTTTCACCACAAAGAGCCCATGATCTTCAGGCAGGGATCATGCCCAAAGCATGAAAAACCCGTAGAGCCATAGGCAAGGC
>Ga0247841_10001394_pt1 | contig 55342 bp, 57 predicted proteins | sample LaCruzMarch2015__2_FD_192410 | JGI IMG/M metagenome (GOLD analysis project Ga0247841, IMG submission 192410) | Freshwater microbial communities from meromictic Lake La Cruz, Castile-La Mancha, Spain - LaCruzMarch2015_18m | ecosystem: Environmental > Aquatic > Freshwater > Lake | place: Spain... | reverse complement strand
AAGTAGAAGATGATGCTGTATCATGGGGGGCTTTGCCAGAAGATGCGTCTAATGACTATTTCCAGCTAGCAACTATTTCTCGTTTCTTTTTCTATAATGCAGATGATTCTTCTTGTACCACTTTGAAAGGAGATGGGTACTGGTGTTATCGTGCTTTGAATAATGGGTATTCATCTACAGCGGGAGCTATGTCGAGTACAAATTATACATCAACAGATCCCAATTCAGCCGGTTTCTTGCAGCCTTCTCCTTTCTTTGATGTTTTAGCAAGAGGAGCCACAATCGGAGAAGCGTATATTTACTCTTGTGAATTTTACGATAGCCCAATGACTTTTATAGGCGATCCTTTGATATCAATTAATCTTTTGGGTAGCCCTGATTGTACGACTGCTATTATGAATGAGGATAGCGTAGCCAACTGGGATAGTCTTGTAGGAGATATTTCTAATTCTATTGCGTATGATATGGCCATCATTGATGAACTTGAGGCGGCAAGAGAAATTGTAGTAGAAAGCCACGATATACAAACGGAATTAGACTTGTTGAAATTGACTGACGATCAGGTAAATAACGTCACTAGCTCTTTAACTTCTTTCAGCAAAATAGCAGATGATTGTATTAATCTTGTCAATAGCGGCTCGATTAAGAGAAGGGATGATATCGCTTTTGAAGCAATAGATAATGTATTGGGAGAGAATAACTTATTGGTTCCTGAGTTATTTACATCTTATATGACTATTAAGAATAACATTAGCGATAGCTATATACTTTCAGAAGGTATGTGGATATATGAGTTTTTATTAACGGATGATATAGCAGATTATGCACAGTATCATTTTATTATACAGATTGCTAATGATGCCGCTTTTACTGATATAGTATTCCAGCAAGATAGCTCATTGGATCAGGATGGATGGTATTATCAAAACAGATATGGAGAATATATAGCTTTACCATTCTGGGGTATATCTTCCGCTTATATTGGTAGAAAAATTAGATTTGTTTCTTCGACTGGAGAAGAGCTTGATAGAGCAAAAGAGTACTATGTAAGAATACGCCAATGGGATACTATATCGAGTTCAACAAAAATTAATCATGATTCTGAAATGATTGTGAACACATAATGATAACATCATCTATATATAAAGATTATACTGATACTCTCTCGTATGCTTATGACAGATACGACAGTATGTTGTTGTCTATAGATGATGTATATGAGACATTTCTAGATATCAACCCAGATATAGACGAGAGTAAGAATCTATCTTCTTTCATTGGGATAGAAGGTAATATAAATAAATGCACCATTGCTGTTCAAACTCATATCATAAAAAACTCAGGGAGGACTGTCGATTCTTGGCTTACTTATGAGGGGATAAAAGTAAAGCAGCGTTTTGCTACTGCTTCCAAGGCTTTAGGCTTCTGGATTAGTAATGGCAATATAGAATAAGAGGAGATTATGCCTAGTAAAAAGTTTGTTTCTGTTTCAGATATGTTGAAAGATATGATGGGGACTATCCCTGTCTCCAATGATAAACCGCCTTATATCCCTAGCATTATGGAATTCTGTGAGAGTACTAAGTACCTGGATTTTCCTCATACTGGTATCCAGCTTTATCCTATGCAAAAGATAATGTTTAAGGTCTTTTATAGAGGGTCTGCCGGAAATGAGAATCTGAAGTTAGAAGATGAAGAGATAGAGTTGCTCAAGAAACTTGAGCTTACTAATGATGAGAATGGTAATGTTTTACAGAAGTATGAAAGCAACAAGATTTTCAGAGAGCTTGTACTTGTTTGGGGACGAAGATCTGGTAAAGATTTCTGCGTAGGTACTGTTGCCTGTTATGAGGCTATGAGATTGCTTGAATGCCCTGGCGGAGATCCATATGCGGTTTATAACATTGCTGCTTCAGCTCCGATTACGATTTTAACTATCGCTACTGCTGCCGGGCAGGCTCAGTTAGCTTTCAACGAGATGAAATCAAAGATACTGAAAAGCCCATATTTCGCTGATAAGTTTATTCCAGATGGTATCACTTCTAACCAGATCTTTTTGCTTACTCCAAAAGATAAAGAAGAAAACAAAGAGTTTGAAAGGAAGAAATTGCCTTTGAAAAAAGGTTCTATATGCCTTGAAGTGGGTCACAGCAATTCAGACACGTTGCTAGGTAAAAGCGTTTTCGTTCTTATTCTTGATGAAGTTGCATCTTATAAGCAAACTGGAAGCGCCTCTTCTGGAGAACGTATTTATACTGCTATGACACCTTCTTTGAACACTTTCGGCAGAAATCTTCCTGTCTTAGATGAAGACGGAAAACAAAAAATTAGTGTTGATGGTGTTCCTGTTACTCGCCGTGTTTATGATAGTAAGATACTTTCTATATCTTCTCCTAGAGGTCAAGAAGGCATTTTTTATAAGATCTTCAAAGAGACTCATGACGTAGAGGATAGATTATCCTGTAGATTGCCTACATGGTCAGTAAACCCAAGAGAATCTATTGAGTCGCTTCGTAGAGCCAATCCGAATATGACAGAAGAAGAATTCTGGATGGAAATCGGAGCTGAGTTCTCTGGTACTGCTGGTGAAAACGCATTCCCGGCAGAAAGCGTTAAACATTGTTTTGAACTCGGCAGACAATTCGGAGTTAAGAATAAGGATTTGGGGAGACCTGGATTTTTGTATTTTGCCCATTTGGACCCTGCGTCTACAAGCCACAACTATGCTCTTGTCGTGCTACATAGAGAGAACTTCATCAATAAAGAGACTAAGAAGAATGACTTTGTTATTGTTGTAGACCATGTTAAGTTTTGGCATCCAACGCCAGGAAAACCAGTTAAAGTAGAAGAAGTTGATGATTATGTCATAAAGATGAGAAGAAGATTTAATCTTGGTCTGGTGACATACGATCAATGGAATACTTGCCATTATTTAACAAGGATATGTACAGCAAAAGGATTGCAAAAAGTTATTGATGTTCAGGTTGGAGATTTAATAAGGAATAGAAAAGGAGACATAGAGACTATAGTCGCTAAAAAAGTCGATCTTAATGCAGATTGTTTAACGGTTCGTACAAAATTCGGATATGAGGCGACAGTGACTAAAAATCATCCTTTCTGGAATGGTTCAGATTTTATATATGCGAAAGATCTTGATATAGGCGATAGGATAGATTTGCAAGATTTTACTCATTTCGGTAATGTACATGACCCCGATACTGCACTTATGATGGGCTATTTAGTATCTGAAGGTTATATATCAGAAAAAGAAGATACTGCTGTTTTTACTAATACAGATTATGAAGTATTTCAAGATTATCTTGCCGTTGCCGAAAAAGTTATGGGAGATAAGCCATATATACACAAACGAGGTAAGAAACAAAAAGAGTATCATTTAGATTCTTGGAATGCTAATTATTTTGGGGAAAGAGCCAGAAAGATAAAAGGCATAGTATCTGGTGATTGTTATTCGAAAAGTGTTCCAGATTTTGTCATGAATGGTGACAAAGAGACAGTATCGTCTTTTATATCTTCTCTTTACGAAGGAGATGGTAATGTTTGCCATAATCCAAAAGCTTTATCAGTAGAGTATAATACAAGTAGTAAGGAATTGGCAAAAGATCTACAATTATTATTGCTATGTTTTGGGATAAAATCTTCTCTAAGATACTTTACTAATAAGTTCCTGGATGGTAAACAATATCCATTTTATAGAATAACTATATATGGAGAAAATATAGATATATTCGCCAGAGAAATAAACTTTAGATCTATGACTAAAAAAAATGTTCTAAAAGAAGTTATTCGTCTAAAAAATGATGTTGATTTGAGACCATATTACAAGAGAAAGAGCCGTGGTATTAGAAAAATAGTCGGAAAGAAAAAATCCAGAAGTCGTCAAATGTTTGATAAGGTTGTTTCTATAGAACCTACTACAGCGACTATTTGTCATCTGGAAGTATCTGGAGATCATACTTATATATCTAATGGGTTAGTCTCTCATAACTCTTTAGAGAGTATTAAGAAGCTTCAATCTAATGGTATTCCTGCAAAATGCACAAGATATAATCATGTTTACAAAATGAAAATATATGACGAGTTGTATAACTTGATCGTTAGTGGAAAACTTATTCTTCCAGAAGATCATCTTTTGAAAAATGAATTACTGAACATCCAAAGAAAACCTTTGGGTTCCAATGGTTATCGTATTTTTCCGCGAAGAGAGGGAGATGTCACTACAGACGATTTGGTAGATTCGTTAGCTGGAGCCTGCTATAACTCTATTAACGTATTTGCAAATAGATTGCCTAAAGCGAAACTTGTTAATACAGGTATATGTGGTCAATCAAACCAGATCCAGTGGAATTCTATGTCTGGACCTTTAGGATTCGGTTCTGGAGAACAGGTTGCAAAGAGATTGGAGAATAGGTCTAGGTTGCCGCAGTATCCAAGACGATAATCGTAAAGGAAAATGAATATATTATTTGTATTGGATGATAAGGCGCATAAATACAGCGAGGAGAGCAAATGTTTAACTATAAAAAAGCAAGCGTAAGTAATATGGATCAGAGACTTCAAGAGGACAGAGAGAAGTTTGATACCTCTGCCAATGATGATACGGGGAACATCGACTGGTTGCTTTCTAAAGACAGAAAGAATCAGGATTTAGATGTCACTACTGAAAAGCAAATGAAAGACGAAGGGAAATGGATTGAAGCAGATACCCAGATTACTGAAAAACAGATTAATGAATCGAAGGGTGCTTTTTCCAAAGGGACACTTCCTTCTAATCCAAGAGATGACAAAGGCAAGCATCCTATGTCTTATCATAAAAAGCATGAAGAAGATTTCGTTAAGGCTTTGAAAAAGGCTCAAGAGAAAGTCAAAGATGATTTCAAGATGCCAAAGCCTGGCAGTCAAATGCTTGGCGATAAGCCTAACAAGGTTAAGGTGGATACAAGAAGCCAGCTTACATCTAATTTTAAGGATGGAGAAGAGCTTAGAAAAGAGAACCCTTGCGTCAAGAATGCTTCTGCCGAGATGGTAAGCCAGATTAAGGACGCTGATGCTATGCTTTATCATATCTATAGAAGTGCTGCTGTCGCATCTAGAGATTTGACTGCGACGGAAAAGAAGATGGCGGAAGACATCAATAGCGGTAAGAGAAGAATTCTCGCTCAGTTGCTTCCTATGGATCAGAATGCTCCTGTTAATGATGCAGCATCAGATCAATTTGATATGCAGGCAGACGATGCTGTAGCAGAACACAACGAAATGCAAGACGTTAACAGTCAGCAAGAGAAAATGTGGGATATAGAATATAGAGAACCTGGCGGTGAGTGGAAACTTGTTAATCAAGAGCCTTTGAGTATGTCAGATGCCAAAACACTGAGAGAGCAATATGCTGTTTCTGGCAAGATCCAAGATCCTACAAGCGGTATTAGAATAGTAGAACATACAGACATATCGCAAGAAAATGGCGGGACAATATAAATTGAACTTTTACAAGAAAATCAAATTAGCGCAAAGAGGGAATCTCCCATTAAATGAGAATCCAGATTCTCCCAGTGCCAAAGACCCTTATCGTAAAGAGAGAAGACCTGGCGATGGGCAGGGATGGGATTTAACCCGACCAGGTAATGAGGAAATAACTCCTGGCGGTATGGGTGGTGGTCTTGGTACTAATACCAGAGATAACTTTACTGGTGATGGATACAACAGAGATGGTAGTTCGTCTGGTAAAGACGAATATAGTGACCAGCTAAAGAGTGATATGCCTTATTCGCCTCATAATCTTGTAGAGGATGGCGTAAAAGTTGATCCTTACGAGACTGATATAATGTTTACAGATACGGATTCTCCTTTTCTTGCCGATAAACTAAATGGTGGTTCAGAAGACGGTAGAGGTCAACCACGCATTCAGAATATGCAAGCATATCCTGATGTAGTAAAAACAGTTAGAGATAGATTACGTTAAGAAGAACAAGGAGATTTTATGCCAGAATTGATCGTAAACAAAAGCTTTAAAGGTACGTTGAACATTAAGATTGGGGATGTAAAAAGAAAGGTCACTGGAGGAGCAAGATTAACATTGACAGATGAGCAACTTAAAGAGGCTCATATCCAGAAGTTTATCGGCTTGAAGTATCTTGTTAAGCCAGAAGATAAGAAAAAGGTTGAGCCTATCGCAGAAGTAAAGATGAGTGAAGATCCTGCTCCTACTACTAATATGCAAGGATGGGATGCTCATAACCAAAAGCCTTTGATCGGCAAAGATAGTACCGAATCCGCTTTGGGTCAGCTTAACGCAAAAACTCCTTCTGTTGTCGTAAAGGCTAATGGTATCATAGAAGTGAATGATACAGAAAATAAGGCGGAAAAGAAATCTGGCAGAAAACCGAAAAGCTCTATGGGCAAAAAGGCAAAGAAAATGGCTGATGATGTCAAGAAATCTGCCAAGAAAGATGAAGTTATTTTTGTATACGAAAATGCACCTGATGAAGAAGTAGTTTCTTCTGATGGTGATATCGATTTCGCAGATCAAACTATAGAGAAAGAAAGAAGAGATAGTCATCCTATATTGAAAAATATTGACCCAGAATAATTAATCGCTTTGGCGTAATAGGAATTGAGAAGGATTTTGCTTTTAAATTAGGAAAAGCTATATCTGGTAGGATATGGTATTATTTAGTAGGTAGAATTCCTAATTACGGTTGGCATTAAAGAAATGAGAACATGGGATATAGTGAAAAAAGAATTAGCGATCAACGCTATAGATCTGAAAGATCCTAAGACCTGTATTTTCGAGTACAAGGGTAAAAGGATTGCAGCCCCTATTCCTAAAAAAATCAACCTAATCAAAAATGACCTCAAAGCCAATTTCTCTCTATTTGACTCTTTGTGGAAAGACGTAGCAGCAACGCTTTCTAAGCCCGCCGAAAAAAGAGAAAAGGCAATTGATATAAAGGTCGCTAGACTATTTGTAGAATCATTGAAGGATATGTTATGCTTTCTTGATTTCTTAATAGATAACTCTGAATGCTGTAAAGACGTATTAACCTCAGTAAGAGGTCAAGTCAAAGCCGCTCTAAATAAAGACATTTATGATTTCCCGAAGAGTACAATTTCTTCTATACCTGATTATAAGATCTCGTTAGATTGGGTATTTAGGAGAAATTCTCTGTTGGTGTATCAGATGAGATTACTCCGTTTTGCATCTCTTGGGGAACTTCATGTAGATTCCCATTCCGTTAAAACCGCAAGAACTGTTTCTGGTCCTTGGGCTAATCTTGATTTGCCTATGCAGGAAAGAGTATGGAAATGGGATGATATAGAGGAAGAAATGTCTGGTAGGAATTCTGACATAGCCAAACAGAGAAGATATAGAATGGGATTAGAAAACTATAACGGAGATGGCAGGGTTGGCGAAGGATTTAACTGGCGTGAAATAAGAAACGAGCCATATTCATGGGCTGATAGAAGTACAGAAAGTCCATATCCTAGCAGATCAATACTTAGATAAGAGGAAAGAACAATGAGAAAGACAGAACAACAGAAATACTCGCAATCATTATTTGACTTTATTGTTGATCATTTTCCTGATTTTCAGAAACAGATCAAGAATAAGATGCTTATGGATGGCGATGCCGCATCTAAACTATTGGGGATATGGAAGAAACAAGAGAATGCTGTAGGCAAAAGGATTTTCAAAAAGCCAGAGAACATCACATCATCTGACATAAGCAATATGCAAAAAGAGGGATTGATAAGGTTATTAGGAGATAAGATTGAGATTACCGCAAAAGGTTCTGAAGTAATTAAGACCTTGATACTTGGAGACGAAAGGTCGGTATATGAAGATAATGGCAAAGACATAGACATCAGAACAGCATCTGCTAATGTAAATACTCGCTCTAAAAAGCAAAAAAGATCCTCTGATTTGTGGTGGGATCGATTTTAAGGACAAATCATGGATACTCTAGAAAGAACATCAATACAAGAAAAAAGGTTATCAGTTTTGGTATACTCTCCAACTGTCGCCGTGCAAAGTAGCGCATCGATAGAAAAAGATTTGATATGGTATGACAGCTTCTATCAAAGACTAGAAAAGTTCAGAGCTTCTACGTTGAAGTATTCTTATGTGGAAGAAGAATTTATAGAAGTTAATGGTGGCAAAATTCCTAAAAAGGAAGCCTCAAAAGAACAGCTATCTGCCAATAAGGTTAAGAAGGCAAAGAGATTAAAAGCCATACCAGAAACGTGCAGTATTAAGATCACCAGCAAAAAGACTGATAAAGAGAAGGTTTCTAAATGGTATGAGACATATATCAACTACAATGAAACTGATTCTACTTTGTATGCAGAGTCTAGCGAAGGGAAGGTTTTCATTGTTGGGGAGAGAGAGCTAGATAATTTCTTATATGATTTAGATATGAATAACTTTGGATACAAGGTATTAGATTAATGTTATACGTTGAAATTGCGGATACTCCATACAAGCAAAGCCAGGGGTTGATGTTCAGAAAAGATTTGAACAGCAATGCTGGTATGCTTTTTCGTTTTAATAGCCCGCAAGTTCTAAAGTTCTGGGGATTGAACACCTTTATTCCACTTGATATAGCCTTTATTGATTCTGAAAATAAGATCGTAAAAATCGACAGGATTAAACCAATGACGTTAAGCGCTGTAAGTAGCGATAAGAATTGCGTAATGGCTGTAGAGGCTAATGAGGGCTTTTTTAGGGGTAATGGGATAGGGGAAGGCTATAAGATAGAGATAGATAAAGATGATATTGGTTTTGATATCGTCAGGTTCAAGAAATAATTATGAAAGTTATCAAAACTGTTATCTATTGTAAGCAAGCTCAACAGGTATACAACCCTGATGTTGGCGAATTTGAAGATGCCAATGATCAGAACTATGAGTGGATTGATAATGGAGAGGGAGAACTCCCAGAGATAACTCCAGAAGATATAGGGACTAAAATCCCTATGGAAGATAATACAGAGGAAGAGCTAAAAGACGTAGAACCTATTGAGGAAGATCAAGATAAGTACCCTAAGTTTAGTAGACCCATAGAATATATTAACTATGCGATACAAAATAAAGAGGTAATCAGGGTATCTTATACAACTGTGAAAGGTGATTTTATCATAAGAGACATTGAGCCTCATGGTATCTTCAATGCGAAGACGACTGGTAATCAGATCGTTGTGGCATGGAATGAAAATATGGATTGGTATGGTGGTTTTGTTATAGACCAGATACAAAAAGTAGAATGGAAAGGCGAACAGTTTACCCCTAAATTTAACTTTCGTGCGGAAAGAAATAGATTTTTAGGGAGGATGAGACAACGAAAATATAGAAAGAAGAATAAACAACGTTTTCAGAGGTTAAAGGAATTATAAAATGGCAAATAGTATTGAAAAACTTACAGACATAGCAGATGAGCTTGATTCTAAAGGTCTTAAGAGAACCGCCGCAGTAATCGACAGGATTACTCGCAATGTTCTCAAGATCACTGAAGCTCAGTATGTTGGTGTTCAGGGTTATTGGATTCGCAATGAAAGATGTTGGTCTAATTGCTATAGGCAGAAAAGGGCAAGCAAGCCTGAACTTGGCGCTCAAGCAGTCTGGTCTGAATGTCAAAGCGAATATGTTGAATCTTTGAATAAAGATAGATCTGATTGGGATAAGTATGCAGAGGATGCATCAGATAGTCTCAAGAAGTTCGCAAGTCGCAAGCCAGAGTTTTCCAAGAAAGTAATCGCTATGGAGAAAGACTATTTCCATAAGAAGTCTGCCGAGCTGATTAACGGTGGTCTTACTCCCGACAGAGCCATAAAGCTTGCTATTCAGCAAGGTGTTTTGAGATATGAAAACAGCATAATTAAAGAAGCGGATAAGCTTCTGACCATTGCTGAGAAATTGAATGAGAATGGTCGTATTGAATTAGGTCAGAAAGTAGCTACTGCTGCTCAAGAGATTGTAAGCAATCTGAAAGTAGCAGGAATGTTTGATGCTTTTAGCCGTGATCCTAAGACCAAGGCTATCTATTTTATGAAGCAGGTCGATGAAAGACTTCATGAGACTGCTAAGATCATCAGAAAGGAACAAAAAAAAAATAACAAACAAGGGCAATTCGATGCACTAAGAAAACTTCAAAATGATTTAAGTAAAAAAAGCAAAGATATACAAGAGATTGCCGAAAATTTTCCATCACAAAGCAAAACTTTTATAGATAACATCAATAAGTTTATTCAAACTAATGTTAATGTAAAAGGTAGCGGGATTAATCAGGTATATAACAGCTTTTCTCAATCTGTACGTCCTGCTATGATGGCTATACAGAACTTTCAAGCGGCTCCTGCTGCTCAACAGGCTGCTCCTACGGCTCAGCAAGCAGCACCATCTACTAATGGTTCATTTGGAGCGCCGCCAGCAAATGCTGCTCCATCGGCTCAAAAGGCTGCACCAGTATCTGCGCCTGCTGCACAAGCAACACCATCCTCGACAGGTAATGTCGGAAACCAAGCAAAAGAAATCTTTCAAAAGAACAATCTTGGAAATCCAGATAGCTTAGTAGAGTTTTTGAAGAAATATGATATAGATGTGAACTTAATAAAAGATGTTCTTAAGAGAAAGGGACAAGACACTCAAAACCTTAATGATGTCACACAGAAAACGAATCGAATGTTTGATATACATGGCAACCCAGAAATCGCGGAAGAGGGAGCTTTGACAGAGGAAGAATCTGCACAAAATATAGCCGCTAAGACTATAACCTATAATTTTAAGAAAGCCGATGTAGCATCAGATTTGTCTCCAGATTTAGAAAAAGCTATCATACAGATGATATATAATGCTGGCTCCAGAAAAGGGAATAACGCCTTGATAGGAATACTAGAAGAAAAGGCTAATGGGACTGGTAGATTTGCTACTGGACCTCAAGATGTGACTCAGCAAGTACAAGGCCAAAATACTGTATCTACTCCATCTGTCGGTTCTGATATCGATTGCAAAAAGATGCATGAGGATCTCGCAAGATTATGGGATTTGGTTAGGAGAAAAGCTGTAAAAGCCCCATCTGACATGCCAGATATAAGCAAGAGTATAATAGACGTAAATAAGTTTCTTGATAGTGTATGCAAACTGAATATGACTAATGGGTAAAAATAAACAAAGGAATTGAGAGATCAATTTTGGAAAGGTAATAAAATAGGAATTAGATACACTTAATTATCTAAGGAGTTAAAGAAAATGGAAATTAAACTATGCACGAACACGATCCCAAGCGGCAAGAAAGTCTCTTTCAACGATTTGGTCAATAAGTATGCAGCCAAGAAAGAGTCTCTTACGAAGACAGCGTCTAAGAAAGAGAAAGATGAAGCAGAAGGCAGCGGACAGCCAGAGTGGGAAGGGAAGGCTGAGAACAACAACGATCCAGAAGTCGATGAAAAGGCTTGCATGGCAAAGGCAGAGGAATCTGTCAAGAAGGCTGGCAAGAACGAAGATGAAAAGGGCGAAAGCTCTGGTCAGCTCGACGTTGAGCCTCTTCATCAGACCGGCGAGTCTGTAGATGCTGGCAACAAGGATCTTACCGATGACAAGGTCAAGAAGACCGAGATCGGTAAGAGCAAGAAGGCTGCTGGCATCGATAACTTTGGCGACAAGAAGGCAAAACCTTTTGGCGCAAAAGAAGAAAAGGAAGACGATAAAGAAGAGAAGGAAGCTGTTGCTTCTACGAATGGCAGATTTATTCGTGTTGCCAAGCTTAATGACAAGACAAAGTCTTGGTTGAAGAAGTATTGGCAGAATTTGTATCCGGCTGAATATGTCGATGCAATGATCGCTGACTAATTATTCAACTTTTATATTGGAGTAGACCTATGAGGCTTATACCATCAGGTAGCAGGCGCATTATGGTTGCACAAGCGGTGGACGAGGTCCAACAGACTGGCGTTGATTTCGGTCAAGGCACAGAAACTGTCGGACCTCAGCCACAAGCTGAGCCAGAACCAAATGAGCCAAGAGATAAAGAACTAGAACGCGCCGTTGATGCCAACGAAGAGCGTAATGATCAGTCCAGTGATGGATCGGGTAATGAGGATGATGTCACAGAATTCATTTTCAAGACTTTGACACATTTTGGCTATCCTCCTCGCCGTTTGGAACAATATGAGGAAGAATTCGTTAAAGAGAAGATCTTCCCAGATGGTTCAAGAGAGGTCACTCTTGTAATTCCAGATAGATACTACGGGTCTAAAAAGAGATTGTCCAATAAAGACTTTACCAACATAGTAAACTCTATACAGAAGCAATTTGGATTGAACTTCGAGGATGCCGAGAGAAGCGATTTGAAGGTCACTTTGAATTTCAATTCTAGAACCATGCAAGAGCAAGAGAACGAATCTCAGGCTGGCATGATCAACGATGTACTTACTCAAGTATATGGACCTGGCAAAGATGATGGTGGTCTCAAGAACAAAAAGCCGAAAAGAAATAAGGCTGCATGTACTATACAGGAAATGATTAAGGAGAGCAAGAACAGTTTGTTCGACAAGCTCATATAAACGGGGACCAAATGGCATTACAAAAACATAAAAATAGCGGGAAAATAAGTTGCTTTGAATCTTTATTTGAAGATAAGCCTGATATGTTCGCTAAAGCAGAAACAGAGATTAAAGCAGAGAAGAAGGCTAGAGAAGAAATTCGACCACAAGGGGTAGTCAGAAGTAAGAAGAGATTCGATCCTGATAACCTTATTGGTCAAGGAAAATTGTCTATGCCGAATAGAATTCTTTCTGCTGGTCTTGGAGAGATCAAAGACGAAGGCGGATCAAAAAGCCAGCTAGGTTCTCAGAACAATAACAGCATATGGAATCCTAATCGTCTTGACGAAATGAAAGAGATTAAGAGTTCAAAAGAAAAAACTATTGAGGCTAGAGAAGAAACAGAAAAGCTTAGAAACAGCATGAAGAAAGACCGTATGGATGAGATGGTAGAAAGTCTTTCTAAAACTGATACTAGAAAAGATGCCAATATACAATCTGCATCCTCTCATTCTGAAAGAGCAACACATGAACCATCTATGAAAAGACATAATAGCATCTTTGATGCTCTTGACGGGAAAGACGCTTTCTCCCGTATCCCAGAAAAGACTGCTGGCGAAAGCTTGTCAGACGTAAAGGGAAGAAAAGAGAAAGCTGATGATCGTTATATAAAGAATTATGGAACAAAGTCAAGTAAGTCTATTACAAGTGATTTGTTTGATCGCTTAATGCAGAAAAAAGAGGAATAATGAAAAGAATCTTTACAAAGAATGCTCAAGTGCTGCAAGACCCTATGATGTCTCCTGCACAAGATCCTATGGCGATGCCAGAGACAGAGCAACCTTTGGAAGACCCGGCTCAAACTTCTAGCCCACAAGAACAAGATTTGGTTTTTGAAAAAGGTTCTGACCTTGATGCTTTTTTGTCTAGTGGGGATAGAACAGCAGTACAGAAGCAAATAGAAGATAAAGTCGCTCATGCCGATTTAGAAGCATTAAGAGAAGCTTTGGAACAGTATTACACAGCAGATGATCCTGGGATAAGAGAGGAGATCGCTGGTCAAATAGTTAAATCTGGTATCCTCCCTGTTGGGATGGTATCACCAGACAGTCAAGAGGGTATGATGGCAACTGAATATAAAGAAATTGATCCTAAAGAGATAGAGGCTTTTGTGAAAGATGTTGATAGCCAAATTAAGAAGATGGCATCTTCTAATTTGCCGGTCAATAAGTCTTTTAACTTGAGTAAGCAAGCCCAAGCACAAACATCTCAAAACATTATCATGTACGGTCCAGGGCAGACCAGAATAGACCCGTTTACTAGACAGCCAGTTTCAGACTGGAGCGTTGTAGAGAGAAATAAGGGTTTCGGTTTGGTCGTTGACAATGTTTGGAACATTGACTGGGAATCGATCTGGCGCGGAAGTATTATGGACAAGTATTCTCGTCCATATCGCGACAAGGATGGTAATTGGGTTGGTGGATATATTAATAAGAGATTTGAAGTAGATAGATGGACCCCAGAAGGGAATAACTATCAGCTTCTACCCGGCGAAAGAAGAAAACCATATCTTCCAGAATATAGAAGCACCGAAGCCAGACTTGAGGCAATGAGAGAAAAACAGGCGGAAGAAAAAGGCTATGAACCAGAATCTTCTGGACAACCTTTCAATTGGAAAAAAGCATCTGTAAAGACAGCACAGGCAAATATGACACCATCTCCTCAAAGCAAAGAGGAACTTTTTCAAAAACAGATAAAAGATTATGTCGATCATTGTCAGGAAGAAAGCAATGCTAAAGAATTCCTGAATGAGCAAACTTCTATGACTCCTTCTGAAATCGCTTTTGATGTAATGGGTTTAGAAGAAGATAGTTTTGCCAGTGAGAGAGCTTCTTCGTCTGCCGCCGAACAACCACATTTGCAGCATTTGGATGATGACTCACTAGCCAGAGAGATATATAAAGAAGTCCTTAAGTTTGTACAGCAAAGTATAGATCAATATAAGGAGTCTTTGCCTTCTATGAGTGACTTGAAAGGAGCTGCTGACGATGACAGACTCCATGAGCAAATGGATATGGATAGACAGGCTTCTTTCAACCTCAAAAAAAAAACATCAAGCTAGCGGATCTCCCACCATTAAAACCACTCAGTGCAGAACCTCCGAAAAGGGGACTGGATGCAGATGTATGGGGAGTTAAGCCCGAAAAGCTTTGCCCGAAATGCCTAATAGTCGGAAGACAATCTACATTAGGCGAAGATAATTTCTGCCCTGTATGTAAGCAAACAGTCACGCCAAAAGTGACAGGTCTTGAAGATCATAAGCCAGATTCTCCCGGCTCTCAAAAAGAAAGCTGGAAGAAGATGATCGTTCCGGGTCAACCTCTACCTACAGCTAGGAGAGCTGCATCTAAAGATGATACTTTAGATGTTGATCCTATCGATAAAAAGGAAATAACAAGCAAGAAAAGCAAGAAGAAACATCATAAACCAGTTCATGGGATATATGAGAGTGAAGAAATAAAACAGTTCTCAGATCCTTTTCATCCAAAAAATCCCGATAATAAACACATGGAACAAGTGGAAAGCACTTGGGAAGATTTGTGTGGAGGTTAAGGAGATAAAAAATGCCCATTAAGTTTAACGTTCTTGATAAACGCTCTGAGAAAGTCAGAAATATATTAACCGCAGCGTCTGGTTCTTTTAGAGGCGATTCTAGCGGCTATTCTAGGAATATGAAATATACTACTAGCGATACGGTCAAAGTGCCTATTACTAAGTATTCTCAATTTGCTGGATCAGGTGCTAATGTCACAATGACACAGCCCATGTTCTTTAGCCCCCTTCATACTCCGCAAAACTGGCAGATTGCTTCTAAAAGAAGAGAATGCTATCAATGGGCTAGATTCTATTATGAGAATGAACCTAAAGTAGCTGCCGCCATAGATTTCTATGGTCACTTCCCAATTAACGGGTTTAAGCTAGAGTGCAAAGATAAGAAAGTTTTGAAGTTCTTCGAGAAGCTTGTGAAGGACTTACAGTTGAATGCAATTCTTAAATACATTAGTCATGAGTATCATATGATTGGCGACGTATTTCCGTTTATTGAGATGGAATGCCCAATATGCGGCGGTGGCGGCGTTCTTCCAACAGGCGAGTCTTGCAGACATCCTGGCGGAAAAATAAAGAGAATCGTTATATTGAATCCTGACTGGATTGAAGCTCAGAAAAACTCACTTGCTCCTGAACCAGTTTTCTCACTTATCCCAGATGAAGAGCTGAGAATGCTTGTTCAGAGAAAGAAACCAGAACAAATCTATAAGAGGCTTCCACCAAAGATTATTGGTATGATTGTTAGTGGATTACCTATCCCGCTGTCAAATCGCTGTATAAGTCATTTAAGACATAATGCCGCCCCTTATGGCGTGTATGGTACGTCTATGCTTCGTAGATTGTTTACTATTCTCGCTTATAAGACAAAGTTAATGACTGCAAACTGGATTATAGCAGAAAGACTTGTGCTTCCAGTAAGAGTAGTTAAGATCGGTGACAAAGAACGTCCTGCTACTCCTGATGACATCGCAGATGTATCCGCACAGCTATCTGCTGTAGCGAATGATCCTAATCTTACATTGATCACTCACCACGCTTTCGAGTACGAATGGTTTGGGGCGTGTAACTCTAGTGATACCAAGGCTTTATGTAAATCTGGCTGGAAGAATTATTGGGAAGTTACAGCAGATGATGAGATAATGGTATTTGATTCTAAAACAGGCAAAATGAGATATGAAAAACCATTAAAGCTTCATGAATATGATTATGATGGGGAAATGGTTAAGTTTTTCGGCAATAAAATGGATATGTTAGTAACCCCTAGTCATAAAATGCTTGGGTATAAAAGAGATCTTAAAACTGCTTATACTATGCAAGCTAAAGATTTCGCTATTATAAATGAATGTGATAGATATGTAAGATGCGTTGCGGAATATGATTCAGCAGAGCAGGTGGTTGAAGAAATTGATGTTTGTGGATATAAAGTCCCAATAGATGATTTTCTAAGATTTGCCGGGTATTATTTATCAGAGGGACATTGTGAATTTAAGCCTGAGAAACGACGTTATATAGTTTCGATAGGTCAGTCTCCATCCGCCAACCCAGAATACTGTGAAGAAATAGATGAAATTATGCCTTCGCTTGGCATGAAGTTTAGTAAATATGCCTATGAAGGTAGAGCCACAACATGGAACATTTTGATGAAGGATGTAGCAAGGCAAATAGGTGAATGGTTTGGTCATAATTCTAATGAAAAGAAAATTCCCAATTGGATAAAGAATTTGCCTCCTGAAAAACTTATGATTTTGGCAGAGGCGTATTGCAAGGGAGACGCATCAAAATATGTATATGATGAATCTTTCGCAATTCAAGCAGGGACTAATAGTAAAAATTTAGCCGATGATATGCTAGAAGTCTTGTTTAAATGCGGATTATCACCTGTGCTAAGTCAGTATAGAAAAGGTAAGCAATATGTAATTAATTGTAATATGACAGATAACGGAAAGGGTCGTTTCCCAAGAATAAAAGATGATCATGTTTCTAAAGAATACTATAAAGGCAAAGTATGGTGTTTCGAGACTTCTACTGGATTCTTCGTGACTATGCGTAATGGAAAGATTGCTATTCAGGGAAATTCTGGAAAGATACATAATATAACTGCCGAAATGGATGCTATTGGAAAAGAGATTCTTGACGGGATGATGTTGAACCAGAGCCTTTTAAATGGTGAAGGTCCAGCGTGGGGAAGTGCTCAGGTTGGTGTCGAAGCTTTGATACGCCGTTTACAGGGATGGCAAAACATTTTAAGTGAATGGATTGAGCAACATATCTTCCTGCCTGTTTCTATGATGCAAGGTTTTAGGGACGATGAAGAATCTGAAATGGTTGGAGAAGAAGTATGGCTCAAGCCAACTATCAAATGGAATGATCTTAACCTTAGAGACAATTCTAATAAGATGCAGATGTTTATGCAAATGAATGATAAAGGTCTTGTTTCTAATGATACGCTTCTTAAAGAGTTTGGTCTTAGCTATGATGATGAGCTTCAGAAGATAAGAGAAGAGATGATTATGGCTGGTCCTCAAGGTCAACTTGGTGGACAAGAAGGTGGCGGTATGGGAGGCATGGGCGGAGGAGGCGGTGGCGCTCCTATGGATATGGGCGGTGGCGGCGCGCCTGGCGCACCTGGCGGCGCTCCCGGCGCACCTGGCGGAGAAATGGGTGGCGCTCCAGGCATGGAAGGTATGGGAGGTATGGGAGGTATGGGAGGAGGCATGGGTGGCGCTCCTGGCGGAGCACCTGGAATGCCTGCGGCAGCAGAAGGTTTCAAGGTCACTAAGAGAGGCAAAGGTGGCAAATCGTTTATGGAGCAGATGCAAGAGCAACAAAAGGCTAAGTCTGTTAAGATGCCTTTGGCTCTGACTAAGCTTGAGTCTCAGATGTATAATATGTTGAGCGGCATGAAAGTCCCGTATAACTTATATGGTCAATACAAGGTTCAAGTCCCAGGACAACAATTTCCTTTCAATATAGATTTTGCTTATCCTGCTGTCGGCGTTGGCATAGAGGCAGATGGTCAGAAATGGCATGAAGATGCTGAATCAAAAGCTAGAGACAAAGCTAGAGATGTGAAGCTGGCTAACATTGGATGGAGAATAATGAGATTTAATGAGAACGCCATAGAGGATTCACCAGCAGAAGTGCAGAAAGTTATATATCAGCAATTGAGTGCTGCTGAAAAAGAAAAGAGAAAAAGAGTCAAAGCCGCTGATGCAGATTTCAGTATGATTAAAGTTGCTGCTGGTCATATAATCTTAGATTATATTAACCAAGAGAATGTGATAATTGATAAAGAGATTCTTCCTAATAACCTTGGATGTGTTTACCTAATAGGGACTAAATAATGTTTAATTTGCACAAATCTATGATAAGTACAGATAGGCAAATGTCTGGTTTGCATAAGGCTTATGTAGACATAGATTCTTTAATTAAAGATGCAAGTCGCAAAAGGATTAAAGACCGTGGTATAGACTGGAAAGAAGCATACCGCGAGAAGTCTGATGACTTGAAGATAAGGTTTGACAGAGATATAGGTCAAGGCGCTTACTACAGATGGGAAGGTCATGATTATACTACAGATGCAGATTATTTCATTATTGTAGGACCGGCATTAACCAAACAGGGTAAGAAGAGATTCTTCTCTGGTATCAAAAGATTGCCTCCAAAATGGAAAAGGAAGAAGATATATGCGCCTAGCGGAGAATACTTCAGCACTATAGCTAGCGCATTGAGTCACGCCGTAGAGATGTGGGGTTTGTCTTATCCACAGAATCAAAGGAACTATACATTGCACGATCTTGCTAATGTAAACATTCCAAGACACGTTAAAACGTAATGTTTTCTACTCAAAATACCTATTTTTCTATTTCTTAAAGGATAGTTTCTGCGAAGTTAGAACTTATTCGTAGATGTTTGGTAATTTTTTAGTCTGAATGAGGTTATTCTAATGGACGGTTCTAGTTGGTATAAAATAGGTGAAGTAGTCGGCTACGCAACTGCCGGTTTTGTTATCGCTTGCGTGATAAAACTTTATGCTCATTTTAAGGGCAAAAAGAAAGATTTTAAGTTCGACTTCAATAAGATGAGTGCTACAGACATTCGGTTGATTGAATTGTTATCTGGGCTTAGGGTCACAACTGGGGCTGATCGAGTTCATTTATACAGATTTCACAATGGAGGAGATTTTATCGATGGATCTCCTATAAAGAAAGTCTCTTGTACTCATGAGACAGTTGCGACTGGTATATCTCATGAGATTGCAGGATTACAGAATATACAATGTTCTATCAATTTATCTATTATACAAATGCTATCTTCTGGGAATAATAATATAGTCTACACTGATTCTCTCCAAGATTCTTTCTTAAAGAGCAATTTAGTTTCCAAGAATGTCAAAGCTTTTGTTGTGACACCGATATATAAGCAATCTCTTGCATCTTCAAGTATGATTATCGGGTATCTCAAATTGCATTTCTGCAATCTTGACAACATTCCAGAGGAAAATGGAAAGAAGGTAGAGAATATAGACATTGCGAAAGAATGTGCTAAGCTAGTCAGCGTAGAGCTTTTAAAGGAATAACTTATGGCTATAGATAAAAAAGCAAATTATAAAATCGTATCTTTGGACACTTTGAATGATCCTGTCAATTGGGAAGAAATCAATACTTCCTTCATTAAGACAGCAAAGGTTAATAAGGACAAAACAGATTTAGGCGGTTTTGATCTTACCTCTGCTATCAAGGATCATCCAGAACATTTATTTGTCAAGATTTTTGCTATCAAGGCAAATGAAGTCAATGACAATGCAGATTACTTCTCCACTAAAGAACTTAAGAAAGCTTATGAAACATTTGTTGGCGTTCCTATGTTCTGCAATCACCAGAATGATGATATAGAGAAGGCAAGAGGCAAAGTAGTCCATTCTTGGTACGATGATGACAAAGATGGTATTTATATTATAGGGATGGTAGATAAGACTGCTTACCCTAAACTTGCTAGAGGAATAGAAGAAAACTATATTACTGGTTCTTCTATGGGATGCTCTGTAAGTTATTCTCTATGCTCTATTTGCCATAATAAGGCGCATGTTGCAGATGAGTATTGCACACATATCAAAGAGAAGAAGAATAGAAAAGTATCTGGCAATTACAAATGCCAGTATCACGATAGCCCAAGTAAACCAAATGACGCTTGCCCAGTTTGCCACAAAAAGAAAGGCGAAACCAATGAGCTTATCCAGAAAGAGGCTCATGTTTATGAACATAACTTCGACATTAAGTTTATTGAAGACAGTTTTGTTGTAAATCCTGCTTGCCATGATTGCAATGTAGAAAAGATTTTGAATGCATCTGAATTGTCTAAGAAAGTAGCAGGCATGAGAAATGTTGTTACTAAACTTGGAAAAGCAATTGAGTGCAGTAATGGAATGTGCGATCTCGAAAAAGTCGCGGGCAAGAAAGAAATTGAGTTCCTTAATGACGCGATGAATAAGATGGAAATAGTTGCTAAATCTATGATGTCTCAGAAAGAGAAGATTTCTATGGAGTATGTCACTGACATCGTTGAGGCAATGTCATCTATACAGGGAACAATAGACGAGCTTGTAGAAATGGGTATTTTACAGATCCCATCTCCTACAAATATAGATTGGAACATAGGTTTACCCACAAGTTCATCTGGTATGAATGTAAATACGACTGGTGCCGCTGGAGAACAAATGCAGGCTTCTCAGCCACAAGCTGCTCCGCAGCCAGTTCAACAACCAACTGGCAATCCAAATGTTCAAACAGAGGGTATGGGAAACCTTGGATATGTCACTACGCCGAAAAATTCAAATACCAATCTGGAAAAAATAAAGGAAGTTTTAGCCAAATCTCAGAAGATTATGGATAGGATACAAAAAGTCAGTGAATATGTATATACACTACAGTCACAAGATAAAGAGAACAAGGAGCTTAATATAATGGCAAATTCTAATGATAAGGTCGAGAAAGTTGCTGGAAATCCAACGGATGTCACAACTGAAAGGCAGCTTGATAGCGCCAAATTTACAGGGGAAAGATGGGATAAAGCCCCAGATAAAATTACTGAAAAACAGCTTGATAACGTCGATGAGAATGTCAAGGCAAACGTTACGACCAGCACAAGTCCACAAGAAAGATTAGGGACTTATGAAGTTATTACAGAGAAACAGCTTGATAGCATTACTAGCGGTTATATAACTCGCTGGGGTGATGCACCTGATGTCATTACTGAAAAGCAATGGACAGACGTAAGCAGATGGATTGGTTCTAAGTTGAGTAATGACCAGAGCGACAGAATTACTGAAAAACAGCTTCTGGATTTTCGCACCAACCATCGTTTCGTCGTTCCAGAGACTATCACACAGAAACAGCTAAGCGATCAGGACGGCGCTCTTGCTCGTTGGGCTTATACTTATGATCCTATCAAAACCGCAAAGGCTGCTATGGAAGCAATTTCTGATGTTATCGCTTTCTATGGCAAGACCCCAAGCGAGATTTATAAAGCCGCTTCAACATTAAACGGTTCAGTAGAGAACAAGGCAAAGGCATCTTTCCTTGTTGCTATTAACTCTATGCCTCACAAGGCAGAAGCTGTTCAGAATGAAAAGGAAAGAATGTCTTACTTCTCAAAGATCGCATCTAGCGGAGTTAAGACCCCTGACACTATTGACGCTTTGATCGTGGCAATGGCAAGCAAGGTACAAGACATTAGCGCTGATGACATCGTAGAAGCAATCGGGGTTGTTTCCGCGAACAGCAAGGCAATGGCAACCGTAGAGAAGTCTGCATCTGAAAAGATCAACACTACTCCAAAGGTTTCTCAGCCAGTAAATAAGACATCTCAGCTTTTGAATGCTATCAATCAAATTGACAGACCAGAAGATGGCGTATATCAGATTTATTCGACTGTAAAGGAAATTGGTATTGCTCCAAAGGCAGATAATAAGGCTGCTTTCTTGAAGGCTGCTCATAAGTTTGCAAGTCAGCAGATTGCTGATAGCGGTTTGAAGTTCGTTATCACGAAGGTAGATACCGATAAGAGCAAGGGTCTTGTAGTTTTGACTGCTAAAGACGTAAGCAAACTCAATGATAATGAGAAGAAAGTATTTGCTCAGTATAGCGATCCTGGCATGTTTGGTGATGAGGATAAGTCCCTTAAAGGAACACGCAGACCTGCATTAGATCCATCTGCTGGACTTGGCATGGAAGGCGATCTTGGCGGAGATGAAGGTTTTGAAATGGATGATCTTTCTGGTGATAAGGGAGGTTTCGGTGAACCATCGAATTCTGATCTTGACGCTATTGAGGGAAATCCAGTAGGTGACGAAACTCTTAATCCTCTTGCCGATGATTTCGGAGCAGAAGATGATTTGGGCGCGGAGACAGGCGGCGAGGCACTTCCAGGTGAAGTAATCCCAGGTGGAGACGTAGGTCTTGATGGAGAGAATGATCTTGGAGGAGAACTAGGTGGCGAGTCCGGTGGCGAGTTCGGTGGTGAGTTCGGTGGCGAAGAGCCTGCCGGAATTGGCGCTGGCATGGGTCAAGGACCAGCAGCTAGAATGCCAAGAGATAGAGCTTTCGCAACTTCTCGTAAGCAGATTAGAACTGCAATGAAGAAAGAATCTCAGATGCTTGGTGGAGAGATGGGTGGTGGTGTAGGTGGAGGAACAACGCTTCCTCAGCCTCCAGCAGCCGCTCCGGGTGGCGCTCCTGGCGCACAAACTCCTCCTCCAGTAGAGAGCTTTGAGCAGTCTGATCTTGGCGAAGGTCTTGAAGGCGGTGACGATCAGAATCTTGATCCGAAGCCACCGGGTTCAGTTTGCCCAGTATGTACTTCAGCAGACGTTGACATTGTTAATGGATCTGGTAAGTGCAATAACTGTGGTTCTGAATTCAGATTTAAAGTATTGGTTGAAGTTGCAAGATGGGCAAACCTTCTTGAAAACGACAGCGAAGATAAGGAAGGCGAAGAAGGCGCAGGCGAAGAGGGGGCAGAAGGCGAAGGCTTTGAGCTTCCAGAAGCAGGCGCAGAAGCACCTGCCGCTGGTGCAGCACCTGAGGGTGGTATGCCAGCCGGTGGCGCTCCTGCAATGCCAGCCGCCGCCAGCGTAAAGAATGATTTGGTAACGAAGTTTGCATCTATGGTAGAGCTTAACCCAGAGTCTTTGAAGAAGGCTTCTGCTGGTGGCGTTAAGAAGATCGGTTCGGTAAGCCCGATTACTGGTTCTTCTAATACGCTTGATCTTGGCAAGGGTAAGCATGTTTGCTTGGATTCTGGACGCGAGTACAGAGTAGCATTCTCTATCGACAAGAAAGATCCTAAGAAAGCTTTCGCACAGTGGGAATGGGATATCACTCCTGTTATCACTGAATGCCCAAGTTGCTCTAGAGCAAAGAAAGCATTTGCAAGCGCTTTGAAGACTGTAAAAGTCAGCGAAGAACAGTTTGATAAGATGTCATTCAAAGACAAGGGCAAAGTAATTCTTGCTCTCAAGAAAGCCGGTAAGCTTGGAACAATTAAGACTGCAAGCACAAATGATTCTGTTCTTGCTATGTACAAGAAAGCAACATTCAGCCTTGGCGATGACAAGTTCCCAATGGAATCTTGCATGGAAAGAGTTGCCCGTAGATATGGCAAAGAAGCTCTTGCAATGAGCGGACCATGCGAAGGCAAGCCTCTTTATGAGTGCGTATGCAATTCTTTGAAGAAGGCAAATGTATATTCTAACCAGATGGCAATGAAGGTTGCCGGAATCTGGAGCGAAGAAGAAGGCACAACTGAATGTAATGAAGATTACATCAGAATGGGCTTCAAGACGAAAGAAGCTTCTACGATTTGCAATTGCTTGAAGATGAAGTATGCTGGCATCGAAGATATGCTTGCAGAAGGCATTGGACAGGCAATTGGCAATTCTGGAATGGAAGAGACACAAGGCGTACAGCCTCAGGCAGAGGAAGAGACAGATCCGTTTGATGATCCAGATGGTGGTGGAAATGGTGGCGCTCCCGCTCCAGAGATGAGTGGCGATGATAACGGCGGTGAGATGGGTTCTTCTCCAGTAGAGGAAGGCATTGTAGAGAATGGTCCTGCTGGCGAGACAGTAAGTATTGAACTTCCTATGGAAGTCGCAAAGCAGCTTGACGAAGCTCTTGACACTCAGGTTCATCCGGGTGGCGAGGAAGGCGAAGCTGGTGAAGCTGGCGAGATTGAGATTCCTTTTGGTGAGACTCCAGAAGGTGTTGAAATTGAGCTTGAAGTAAAGCCAGAAAACTCTGAAATGGGTAATGAAGCTGTTGAGAATAAAGTAGATGATGTTGTAGAAAATACAGTAGAAAATGATGTAAATGAGGAAGGCGGAAACGAGAACCCATTTGCAGAAAAAGAGGAAAATACAGAAGGATCCGAGGGTTCTGAAAAAGAATGTCCATGCGGAAAAACCAATCCAGCAAAAAATCTTCAGAATAATAAAGGAGATTCTATGCCAAATAAGGAAAGTAATATGGAGAAGGCAGGAGATGAGAATCCTGTCGAAGCGGAGTCCAATATGTATATGAGAAAAGGCTATATCGGAAATACTGGAGAGGTCAATCTTGACCTGTCTGGTGTTATCGCAGCTTTGAGCAAAAAGGCTGGCAGCGTAAAGACGAAACCAGCTCAAGACGTTGCAAAAGACAGCGTTGGAAACATTGGTGATGGAAGTCAGGCTTTGGGCGACGAGAAACCATTCAAAGCAGAGTCTCCATCTGTTCCGAGAGGCAATGCTGCTATGGGGCAAGAGAAACCTCCAAAGGCAAGCATAGCTGATGTATTCACAGGTCCAGCACAGATGGGAAATGAGGAACTTGATTCTGAATTGACTGACACCGCAACAGGCGGAGAAAAGGGCGCTGGCGGGGAAGAGAAGGCTGCTTTCGTAATGTCTACTCCAAAGAGCAGAATGGACGAACTTGTAATGAGAATTGCAGAAAAGATGCAGAGAAAGTTCCCGCAGGATGATCCAGATATCGGCAAGACGACTGGAACTGGTTTCATCGGACATGAGGAAGAAAGTATTGGCGCAGTACCGAAAGCAAAGCCAGCCAAGGACCAAAAGGTTCCAACTGGTGACGGATTCATCGGAAAAGAAAAAGAGTCCATTGGCGAGAAGCCAACAGAAAAGAATGCTCCAGAGATTCCATCCAAGGATGCAAGAATCGGCGGAGAGAAAGATAATCCAGCCATCAAGTCTGAAAAGACAAATCAAATGACTGGTAATGATTCACAGAAAGGAAACGTGACTGCAAGTAAGAAGGAGTCCAATGACAGAGTAAATGAGGCATTCAGAATCGCCGGACGCATGCTTGAAACAGGCATGATCAAGGCAGCAGAATTGTCCTCAAAGGTATCTGAACTTAGCGAATATAGGATCGCACAGCTAAAGGATATTGAGAAATCAATGTTCTCAAGCAAGAAAGGACTCAACGCAGCATCAGACGGTTTGGAACAAGCCGTGATTATCAGCGAGGCAAGTACTCATGCTAATAATCAGAAGAATGCTCAAAGCGAATTGTCAAACAAGCTTTCAACCTTGTTTAGCCTTAGCAAACAGGTTGCTGAAGCTGATTCGGATGAGTTGGTTCAACTTAGAAAACAGTATGGTAGATAATTTTTTAACAAACAACAAGGAGAACAACAATGGCACTTATTAACATTTATCATGTAGTAGCGGATCAGCTTCCTGTCAATCAGGACTTCATTGCCGACATTATGGCTGGCATGTGCGTAAAGATCGATGATGACGGAACAGTAACAAAGTGTGATACTGCTGGCGAGTTGGTTTATGGTATCGCAGGGGACACTCAGTCCAATACGACAGCTGGAACAGCTTATGCTGACAACATCATCACTGGCGCATACGGCGCTTTGGCCCGTAGCACTCAGAACCGCGTATCTGACAACTTCAATGAGACTGGCGCTTCTGGTCTTATGACTGTCTATACCTCTGGCGGAAAGTTCGCCACTGACGAATATGATACCACAAGAGAAGACAGTCTTACCCCAGGAACAAAGCTTTACACCAACAACGCCGGTCTTTTGTCTGACGTAGCTGGTGCAGGTAATGTAGTTGGAATCGTAGTTTCTGCTCCCGCCGCTTATCCAAGTGGAGTCCCGGGCACAGACATCAATGGTTCCATGTCTTTGGGAACTTACTTGATCTTTAAGCTTATCGCTTAATTTTAGGAACACTTTAATTCAGATTTCATAAAGGAACTGATACAAAAAATAGGAGAATTACAATGGCATTTGCAAAGAATTCATTGACAGACAAAGAGAAAGAGGAAATCATTGCGCAGGCAATGGAGACAGAAGAAGGGCGTGTTGCATTGGCACAGGCTATGGTCGAGCCAATTAGACGCGCTTTGGAATACCAGGCTGTAGGTCGTAAGCTACTTATGGTAGACGAACTCCCACAGGGCGCACTTGCTCGTTACGAGAGAGATCCGGCTGCAATCGCACACGTTGTTGCCCGCAAAGGCGCTGTACCTGATATGTTCGTAGAGGGCGAAGAGGTGCTTGTCCCGACCTTCGAAATCGCAGCTCACCCAACAGTTAAGCTTTCCGAGATTAAGGCACGTAGATTCTACATTGTAGATCGTGCCCAAATCAAGGCAAAAGAAGCCATTCAGAAAGAGGAAGATACAAATATCTTCCGCGCTTTGTTGGCTGCTGTTGACGCAAGAGGCGATCAGATCGTTGTCGAGACTGGCGACGTACTCACCCCAGAAAGCATGAACGATGCTTACTACTACATCGAGAGACATGACCTCGTTTGCACCAAGATCGTCATGCATGCTCGTCAGTTCGCAGCGGTTCGTCTTTTCGGAAAAGAGTTCTATGACGAAGCATCTCAGCGTGAGATTATCACGACTGGATTGTTTGGTCACCTTTGGACTGCTGACATCCACGTCAGCTCTCGTATGCCGGTTGATACCGTATTGGTAGTTGCATCACCTGACACGGTAGGCGCTTTCCCAATCAGACAGGACATCACCGTACTTCCTGCTGACGATCCTAAGAAACTTCGCTTGGGCTGGGTGATATATGAGGAGATCGGAATCGCGATCATCAATGACTATGCAATAGCAAAAGTCACTGTACCCGCCTCATCTGCCCATCCTGCTTAATCTTAATTGATTAAGATGTGAACAGAAAAAGGGGAGGATAAGAAATTGTCCTCCCTCTTTTTTGCGCATAGATAAAAAAGTTAAAGGATAATTCCCCATTTACCGATAATGTGATTGTATAGGCAGTATAATCTTGCATAAGGAGAAATATATGAGAGAACAACCGCATTATTTAGAGTTATTGACAGAAGAGTTTTTCAAAGAGTATTACGTCGCGAAAAGGATGTCCTTTCCTGATATATCAGAAATGTTGCAGAAACAGGGGAAGAACGTAGCAATAGGAACAGTATACAAGTATGCTAAGAAGCTTGGTTTCGGCAGAAGCATATCTGAGGGGAAAAGAAATGAAGATCCTAATCCATTAGATTATAATATATCATATTTATCTGAGAACTTGATAGAATCTATTGACGGGTTTCTAATAGGTGATGGCTGTATTGGTCTTGCGTCCAATAAAGATATACATTCGGCAAGGCTTAGATGCGGTTTAGAGCATGAGGAATTTTGCCGTTATTTTATGAATTGTTTTTGTGAGTATCGACCAACGGTAGATAAATATAATAGCAACAAAATGAAGCAAGGCTTTGTATGGTGTGGAAGTAGTAAGTTTCATCCAGATCTTTATCATCAATACATGCGATGGTATCCAGAAAATTCCGCGGGAAAAAGAGTAAAGTACCCTCCTCAAGATGTTCGCATAACTCCTAAGTCAGTTATGATGTGGTATCTTGGAGATGGATCTGTTGTCTGTCAGAATAACACTATTGTATTGCGTTTATCTACAGACGGATTCGCACCAGAAGGCGTAGAATACCTTGTGGCGCGTTTAATGGATAAGGGTATCCAATGCCATAAGAACGGGTATAATCGCATCCAGATTGATGCCAAAGGCATTCCTGCCTTCTTTGACTTTATTGGCAGGAAGTCTCCAGTTAAATGTTATGATTACAAGTTTGATATACCTGAGTGGAGATTCGCCGCGAAGAGAATGAGTGAAGTTGCAGAGGAGTTAGGGATTGATTATACTCATTTAGCATATCTTGTGAAGGTTGGGAAGATTGGGTGTTATAGGGCGACAGAGAAGGGGAAGCCAAGGTTTTTGCCAGAGCATATCGAAGAGATAAAGAAGCATTTTGGCAAGTAATATACGAAGACGTTGGAATAGCAATCATAAATGTTAGTGCCTTGTTTTGTGAAACGCAAATAGGGTAAAATAGTTAAGGGGTTGTGCTATCCATAAAGTGAGGGAAAATGAACCGTCAGAAAGAGTTTAGGGAGATAAGAGGCAAGACGATAAGGGAAGCGAAATTGCTTTCTTGTGGTTATGCCATTACTTTCACTGACATTGGCGGAGACTCTTATACATTATATGACCCTTCACGTTCTGGAAGATTTCTTTTCGTTAATGGCAAATTAGAAGACTTGATTAAGCGAAAGATAGCTCAGGCTTATGAGAGAACTGAAAATAAGGATGAAGTTTATTATGTATTTGAATCCGGTGATGGGGAAGGGATTTATGTGATTATCAGGCTATTAGCTATGGATCAATTAAATTGTAAATGGGTTGTTAAATACAATAAGAAAGTTCCTGCCATAGAAGAACCAAAAAAGTTCAGGTTTATTGACATATGACAATTGTATCATTTGAAGAAATAGTGGGGAAGACTTTAAGGAATGCAATCTTTTCGTCTGATTTCTCGACATTGATACTTACTGATGAAGATTATCATGTCTATAAGTTAGAAGAAACCACTAAGACGGGGAAACTTCATCTTGATGGGAGTCTGGAGTATTTAATAGGTTCTGAGATTATGGTAGCACAGACTATTTTCGCTAGCTATAAGACGACATATCATTTTATCACTCACAAAGGATATGTTTATATTGAATGAAGAAATCATTCGCATACTTGCGTAGCAAGGTATTCCAGTGGCATTGAAGATAATGAAGAAGATAAGGAAATTGTAATACATCAACCGTTTAGGTTTTTGGATATATAATGTTAATAAGAGCAAGTGATGAAAAAATGACGTTGAAAGATGCGATGAGCCATTTCAAAATAACTCATTATAGTATCTTAAACATATCTGACGATATACATCCTGTTGCTATGTATAATGATGAGTATTCAGATAGGTTATTTGACATCGCTATGATGGCTAAAGATGTTTACTTGGCGTTGTGTATTGTGGACTTAGAGAAGCAGATTTACATATCAGCAATTCTTTCGCGATTTAAGGAGAATATAGATGGACAAAGACATTAATTTAGAAGACGTATTTGATAAAGAAGAGTTAGATGCTTTACGCGCTGCTTTGACGCATTACATTGATGATTACCGTTATGACCATTCACGGGAAAATGAAATAGATATATTATCAGATATAGGCAATAAAATATGGAAGACTTTAGGAACCCTCGATGCGTTAGAAAAAGAGCTTCCTGATGAACCTTATCCTGATAGAGATTACCCAATTCCTCAAGATTTCTACTTTGCCATATTTGCGCCGAAAAATTCAAATCCTACGGGACAAAAGATAGTATTTATTACTACGAAATACCATTTCATTAAGAATAAGAGAGTTCTGATGAGTGGCGGAGAGGGATGTATTTACGATCTTGGCAAGCCAGAAGGTTTTGAATACTATTTTCTTGATAATTGTGAAAATGAGGATCAGCAATTTTGGTATTCTGATGGCGATGAGCAAGAAATGAGAGAGAATATGATAGATTATGGTTTTACAGAGAACAAAGATTTGTTGAATGTACTTGAGAAAGAGATAGAAAGGATGTGGGATAGGAGCTTCGTTTTTTCAAGGGAACGTGAAGAATAATGTTTTATTATTATGGCGCGAAAAATATGTTAGCCAAGCATTATCCTCCGCCAAAATACAATTTGATTATAGAGCCTTTCGCTGGTTCTGCCGCCTATTCTTGTTATCATTTGATGAAAGATAAGAGTAAACAAGCTGTATTATACGAAAAGGATTTGACAGTTGTTGACGCTTGGAGTAAGGTTCGATTTCTTACAAGAGAGGAGATAGAGAATTACCCAGTTCCGAAGATAGGAGAGTATACAAGTGACTTTCTTATTATGACTTGTGCAGTATCAAACGCAGCATCTAAATGCAATAAAATGAAGTACACAGAAAGGATGGATAAGGTTTTCCAGATACAGAAAAAAAGAATACTCAGGCTTTTTGATATAAGGAATAGGATTTGGGTTTGGAGTGGAGATTATTCTCTCGCTTCTGATATAGAAGCTACTTGGTTTATAGATCCTCCATATCAAGTCTTACAAGCAAGTACAACAGCATTCCCTAATGGCAATGGCTATTCTAGAACTTGCGGAGCAGATTGTATTGACTATAAGAAGCTAGCAGACTTCTGTAAATCGAGAAAAGGTCAAGTGATAGTATGTGAGAAAGAGGGTGCTAACTGGATGGATTTCCAAGTCTTTAAGACGAATAAAACGTCATTGAATAAGAAGTATAACGAGGTAATTTATGTTGCCGGTTAACGAAATCATATGTGGCAATTGTATTGATGTAATGAAAGAGATTGATGCAGATAGCATTGATCTTATTTTCTCTGATCCCCCTTTCAACCTTGGCAAAGATTATGGAGATACAAGTAAAGATGATTTGTCTTTTGACAAGTACATTGAATGGTGTGATGAGTGGGTTAAGGAATGCTGCCGCATACTGAAACCTACTGGCAGTATTTACATTATGAACATATCTGAGAACATATGGATCTTTCAAAGGATCTTTCATGACTTAGGATTGCGTTTCAAAAATATGATAGCGTGGAAAAACTCATCTTTGCCTGTTAAGAATAGGTATTGTCTGAACTTCCAGCCTATCTTATTCTATACGAAGTCAGATAAATACACTTTCAATTATGGCTATGAAAGTCATATCAGTAATGCGGCAATGCCTTGGAGCAGGAAGAATAAGGGTAATTTGATGATTGACCAATGGAATGATATACCTTTCATTGCTGGTGGATGTATGGCATCCAAGGAAGCTATTTTAGAAGAAGGCGCTAAGAAGAAAGCACATCCTTGTCAGATGCCGTTGAAGCTTGCTAATCGTATTATAGGCTTTTCGAGCAATGAGAATGATCTTGCTTTAGATCCGTTTGTCGGAAGTGGAACTTTCGCTTTGTCTGCCAAAATGATGGGGAGAAAGTATATTGGAATCGATATCAATAGTAAGTATTGTGATATAGCGCAGAAGAGGATAGAAGACAGCAAAGACAATGATTTATTTGCGGGGGATAGAAATGAAATTTGAAACAAAATATAACATCGGTGATAAGGTTTGGGTAATGGTTCAAAAGACAACTCTTTTGAGAGAAAAGACATGCCCGTCTTGTGGTCATCAGGAATGTGAATATACTAAGCTTCCTAAGATTATCCAAAGAGAGATATGTACTGTTGCAGCAGATACTAGAATAGAATATGATGGTTCTGTGTCTAGTGGTATTTCTTACGAGCTTCGAGGAGGAGATGAAGCAGACATTTTTCCAAATCATGCGCACTATCTTGATGAAAAAGAAGTATTTGCTACAAAAGAGGAAGCAGAAGCTTATTACGCGAATAAGAAAGAATGATTATTATAAGAAAAAGATCTTCATTTGTACAACCGAAAGAGGTTATTATTGCAAAAAAAACCTAGAGATAAGAAAATAGCCATAGTAGGGAATGCTAATCTCAAATCAGATCAGTCTGCATTGATAGATTCTTGTGATTTTGTTGTTCGTTTCAATAATTGCAGGAATTACGGCAATAATAGTGGGACTAAGGTAAGTGCTGTATGTATAACGAATACGACACTGACAGATATAAAAGATTTTGACTATAATCTGAAAGATAGGACATTTCATAAAGACATCTCTGAGATCTGGTTTCCTAGATCAATTCCAGTTCATAAGCGAATTAATCATCAGTATGACTATGAGGACGCTTCAGAAAGCATAGTTGAAGTAAACAACCTTCACTCATGCAAAATAGTTCATTTCTCTGATGAGATGAATGAGAATGTATTCCGCCTTATACGGGAAAACGGCAAAAAACCTTTCATCTGTCCCAGCTCTGGCATATTAGCCATTGAGTATATTTTGGGAGAAGATAGGTTCAAAGAGTATAATAAGTTTGTATTCGGATTTAACTTCTATATGAGGGGCGAGGATATATTAGGATGGTACGGTCATCCCTGGAGAATAGAGAAGAAGATTGTCCTTACTTACGCTGCCACAAGAGATGACTTTAGTTTTACTCATATCTAAAGGAAAGCGACATATTTCTTTGTACTTATTAATATGAATTGGTACAAGAAAATTGCGGCGAATGAAGAATATAGATTCACTCCACATAGCCCAGATGGGTTTTATGAAGATGGATATGAAGATGTCGATCATTCTGATTTGGCTAACCAAGCAGATCAGATAGCAAATAGCTCAGGAATCAGGATACTGAGAGACAAAGAACTCAATCAGACTGTTAGAGACAGTTCAGGGAAGGTCGTAGGCGCTCTGTATACGTCTATAATCAATGATGTCTTTTCTTTTGATATAGTAGTCGATCCTAATTCTCAAGGTCAAGGAATAGGCTCACAGCTCGTAGAAAGTGCTATATTAGAGTTTAATAACTATAAGTTTGATATGATGCCTAATCTGAAGATGGAAGCAGACGTTGTCTCTCCAGTGATGAAGCATATTCTGGATAAGAAGGGATGGAGAGTAAAGAAGAGAGTTGGTAAGCATATAATAATGATATCGTCTAGGAGTAAATAATGAAAATCATCAGAACAGCACAATTAGATGCTCAATGGAAAATGAGACAGAGAGAGCGAATCAAGAAAATGGATACTGTGATAGTCAATGCAGAATCTTTACTTCTAGGCTTACAGAGTGATGGAGTCACTAATACTTCAGAGCTTATTCGTTTGCTTAGATCATTCAGCCAGAAATGGAATCAAGAGAAACCCGCTATTATCGAGAGAATAGAAACCGCTAAATAATGAACTGGTATAAGACATCTCAAGCCAATGCGAACGTCACTGTAAGCATTGATAAGTATGTTGAATCATTGAAGATTCAGCTTTACGATTTGTCTGCTTATGTAATGTCTGAGCAAGACAGAATAGCAAGAATGAATGTAAATGTCAACTCTTACATTTCTCAATTTCAATCTTTTGGTTTACCTGCCGAGATGATAACAGAACTGCAAAATGCTTTTACACAGAAAGATGATAGGCTGATTTCTTCTCTTGGCACAAGAATATATGATTATGTTCTGAAAGACCAGAAAGGTAAGATAGGATGGGAACAGCAACAAAAATACTTTCAAGCCGCCAGAAGCCTTCATGATGTTGCAGAGCAGATAAGACAATCTAGACCGAATCATAAGGCTTTTGACGAGAATGCTGTTGGTAAGATGATTGATGATCTATCACAAAAAACAACTGTAGAAATGCAACAGATAGCAGATTTAGTAAGGTCTGCTGTCCCAAGAGTGCAAGATTGGGGAGGCTATCAGATTGTAGTAGAAGCAAGAACTGTAGACAAAGAGGATAACTTTATGGAGCCTCAAAGCACATCTTCTGTAAGATTTGCTAAGACCTATTTAGACTTTATGCTATATAGAGACGGACAGAAAATCATAATAGATGACATTGTAGACGGCGCAGAAGGAAATGATTTCTTTGCCGACGATAGAATGAGGGCTAATTACTTTAACTTGATTAAAGAGATACAAGAGCCAGGTTCTACTCAGAAAGAAGAAAAGGCTATAAGATTGTACACTGCTCGTCCTGTCAAAGACAGGCGAATGTACGAGAATGCTCAAAGTCTACCATCTAATATATATCTTACAGACAATTTGAACAATGCAAGAGGGATAGCTTCTGAGCTGAAAGGTCAAGATGTTGTAAGAGATGTATGGCAAGTATTTATTGAGCCTAAATACCTTACAAAAACTCTTGATATGCCCGGCGAAAAGCAGTATCACACTGTTGGAGGTTCTACAGTCCCAATTCACAGAATTTCTATTGTCGATTATGGTGAATAACCTTCAAGTGAAGGTCATATCTGGTAGAATATAACAAGTTGTATTAGGGGAAGTGTCGTTTCTATTTCGGGGGAAAATGATAATGAGTAGCCTCATAGTTGAAGTGTGTAAAGTCGATAAGGTAGAAAAGCATCCGGCAGCAGATAAACTTGCTATTGCCACTGTCAAGGGTTGGAAAACTTGCATTCGTTATGATCCTGTCCATCAAAGAGCAGAGTTTAATGAGGGCGATCTGTGTGTTTATTTTCCGCCTGATTCCATTCTCCCGCCTAAATTGGCAAACAGTCCAGAGAAAGTCTGTAAAAACGAAAAGTGTCAGATGTTCAATAAGATGTCTGATGCGGGACAGGGCATTTGCGTAATTTGCGGAGAGAAATTGCAATGGAAAGATGGAACTCCCGGCAGATTGGGTGTTATGAACTATTGCGCAGAGCTTCCTAAAACTCCAGACGGAGAGAAACAACCCGGAGGCAGAGTTAAAGCTTCTCGTTTGAGAGGAGTAGAGTCTTTTGGTTTTATCATCCATATCGATCCATACAAAGGCGATGATCCTAATTGGGTTGATGGTACTGATGTAAAAGAACATTTCGGAATTACGAAGTGGGAGCCTCCAATGGAATGCTGCGATGGCGATGCCGAAAGACCTCATAGGCTTTTCCACAAGTATACCGACATTGAACATTTCGCTAACTTCCCAGATGTTATCAAAGAAGGCGAGGAAGTTGTAATTACAGAAAAGCTTCACGGATGCCTTAGAGAAGACTCTAAAGTAATGCTGGCTAATGGAGAAGAGAGAAACATATCGGAGATAATACCTGGTCAATATGTAATTTCTTTTGACCAAGAAAAAAATGAATTCGTTGAAAAAAGAGTTATAGATGTTGTGAGACAAGATAAATCGAAGGAGTGGATTAAATTGCATTTCGATAATGGAGATTTCATTTGCTGTACTGATGATCATCTGATTTTAACATCTAATAGAGGATGGGTAAGTGCTGGGCTTTTAACAGAAAATGATGAAATTAAAAGTTTTGATAAAGGATAAATCTCACTTTGCTCCGTATATATATGTATACGGTGTAAATAGGAGATTTGTTATGACTAAAAGAATTATAGCAGTATGTAAATGCCTAAAATGTAATGCGGAAGTAAATATATTTATGTCTTTGGAAAAAGCTATTAAGCATGGAGGTCCGCTTTGTATATCTTGTAGAAAAGATGATGAGAAAAGAAAAAATAAAGAATATAATGATAAAATAAGGAATTCTCCAGATGGTCAATCTCTTATTAAAATAGGATGTAGGATCTGCGGGAATGGATGCATTATTAAAAAGTATAAGGAAAAAATACATAAGAGAAAAGGCGGTCCTGTATGTAAAGATTGTTGTAAAAAGATATCTTCTGAAACAATGAAAAACACTCAAACGTCTTTTACAAAAGACCAGAGAATTATTTATAGCAAAATGGCTCGTGACGCAGTAAGCTCAGAAATGAGATCAAGTGCGGTGTCTAAGCAATGGGATAATTTCAGAAAAGATTCGGAAAAGTTCAAAGATATATGCAAAAGAAAATCAGAAAGAATGGTAAAAGTATGGGAAAATTATGATGATGAAACTAAAAATCACATCATAGATGCTTTTTGTAAAAGTTATGGGAAAAGCCGATCTACATCTTCTGATTTACTTAAAAACAAGATGATAGAAAGCAAGGTATATGATGGCTTCGTATCAGAAGAGGTATTTCATGGTTTTGTCCCTGATGAAATAAATCATGATCTAAAAATTATTGTAGAAATGTATGGAGATTTATACCATTGCAATCCTAAACGTTATAAAAATCCAGATCAATATATTACAGCTATACAAAGGACAGTGAAAGAGCAGTGGCAGAGAGATAGACGCAGACTAGCTTGTTTCTATAAACATGGTTATAGTGTCGTTGTTGTGTGGGATGGTGATTTTAGAAAATACCCAGAGCGAGAAATCGAGAGGATAAGAAATGAGATTGACAAAAAAAGAGATTTTAGAAGAACAGTTTGATCGTTGGGATCTCGTAATAGAAGATGTACATAATTTTGTAGCAAACAAAATAGTAGTACATAATTCTAATGCAAGATTCGGTAATGTTCTCGACACAGACGAGAGTGGCAAACCTATTTGGACTCTTTGTGCCGGTAGCCATGAAAATCGTAGGAAAGAGTTTGATGCAAGGGGAATACCTTCTAAGTTCTGGATGATTTTTACTCAGAACATGAAAGATATGTTGAATGAGATTATCAAGACATATGATGCAGGAGAGGACATATTCAGCGCTATCGTTTTTGGCGAGATGATAGGTCCAGGTGTTCAGGATATGCAATACGGATTGAAGGAAAAGACTGCCAGAGTCTTCGACATTGCCGTAAATAGAAGGTATATGAGCTATGATGCAAAGAAGTTTTTCTGCCTGAAATTCGAAGTGCCGATGGTCCCATTGCTTTATCGTGGACCATTTAGCAAAAAGGTATTGGAAGACCTTGTTTCTGGTCCTACTTCGTTTTGTGATCCGAATAAAGTAGTAGGCAAGTTCAAAGGTAGAGAGGGCGCTGTTGTCACTCCTGTCATTGAGAGGATTGACCCGATTATGATTCCTACTAGCACGAATGGTAGAATCATCTTGAAAGCTGTCAGCGCAGATTATTTGGCTAGGAAAGGTGGAACTGATTCACATTAATAGGAGATATAGATGGAGAAAGTAGAGTTAGAGTTTGGTATAACTCTGTATTGCGGCGATTGTTTAGAAGTATTACCTACATTAGAAAAGAACAGTATCGACTCTGTCGTGACAGATCCGCCTTACGGCATCGTTTTTATGTCTAAGGGATGGGATAAGTCTGTTCCCGGTAAAGACTTCTGGGATGCAGTAAGAGATGCGTCTAAGCCTGGCGCTATGCTATTTAGTTTTGGTGGTACTCGCACATTTCATAGATTAGCTTGCGATATTGAGGATGCTGGATGGGAGATAAGAGATTGTGTTGAATGGGTTTATGGATGTCTAAGTGAAGATACAGAGATACTCACAAGTAATGGGTGGGTACACTACCATAAAAACATAAAGGATGATCTCGTACTTTGTTATAATATAGAAACTAATGAGTATTGTTTTGATAAACCAATAAGGAGTTTCTATTATGATAACAAATATACCGCTTACAGAATTAGATCAGATAAAACAGACCAGCTCGTCTCCAGAAATCATCGTTGCGTTGTTGAACGAGAAGGAAAATTATTATTCGAACTTGCTGAAGAAGCATCACAAAAACAAGAAATATGCGTACCCATTCTGGAAAGTCTGCGAGATTTGCCAGAAACCATATCAGACATTCAATCGCACACAAGTATTAAGAAACAAGACTTGTTCGCAGCAATGCAATATGAAATCAGCCATATCGAAACGAGTGAAGAAAGATCCGAGAGATTTGAAGGGAATGATTTTAATAAAGTGCCATGTTTGCGGGAAAGAAATATGGAAGCAGAAGTGCTGGCTGAAACGGGTAAAGCATCCTACATGCTCGACTCAATGCAATGGGAAAGAGAGGGCAAAGGATCTTATAAAACACAGTCACAAAGGGGCTGCGGGGTGGACTACACAGAGCTTTATCAGCTTTGCGGCGAAAATGTCTGGACCGTTGAATCCGGCTTGGAAAGGAGGAGTGACTTACTTCCGCAAACACGGCAATTACAAACCAGTAAAATATGTCAGATGCCCGAAAGACTTTATTCAGATGGCGAGGAAAGACGGATATGTTATGGAACATCGCCTAATAGTTGCGAAAGAGATGGGGAGATGCCTTTTGAGAACGGAGACAGTTCACCATATGGACCACAATCCAGAAAACAACGACATTATGAATCTGATGTTATTTGCAAGCAATCAAGATCACAAACTATACGAGGCGAGAGGATTCCCTCTCCCTCTGTGGCGGAAATAACTCCAGTAGAATATAAAGGAAAAGTCTGGTGTGTACAGGTTCCTACTGGCGCTTTTGTCGCAAGAAGGAATGGCAAAATCTTTATTACTGGTAATTCTGGATTTCCCAAAAGTCTGGACATTTCTAAGCAGATGGACAAAGATGCTGGTGTTGAAAGAGAAGTAATTGGAATTGATGTTTCTTCTATCCGCCCAAATAATGAGAAGAATCATCAGAATGGTCAGGTAGGTGATTTCAAATTGAAATCTGAAGGAGCAGGACTTATTACTGCGCCTGCCACTGATAATGCGAAGCTTTGGGATGGGTGGGGTACAGCGCTAAAGCCTGCATTTGAACCTGTGATTGTTGCAGTGAAACCATTTGCTATATCAGATTTATGGGATATGGTTAAATCTGTTCAGAAAGAATTAGAAATCAAATTAAGGGAAAGTGGGGTAAGCGGAGAAATAAAATGGAAATGAATTGCGCCTGCCCTATTTGCGGTAAAAAGTTCTATAGATGCAAAGCCCATCAAAGAAGATGTTCTCATAATTATTGTTCACGAATATGTCAGAATACTACTCATGGTTTGTCAAAAACTAATAGATATGATATATATTTAGATGCGCAAAAGAGAGCCAAGAAAAAGAATTTTGTTTTTGATATAAAAGTGGAGGATATACCGGAGATCCCAGAAATATGTCCAGTATTGGGCATAAAATTATATCGTAATAATACGGATAAACATGGACCGATAGATAATAGTCCTTCGCTAGACAGAATCGATCCATCGCTTGGATATGTCAAAGGCAACATTATGATAATGAGCCATAAAGCTAATAGGCTAAAAAGCAATGCAACATTACAAGAGATAAGAAATTTGATGAAATTTTTGGAAACGCTGGAGGTATATAAGAATGCCGACGATACACAAAATAAATTATAATGGGAAAGATTATGATATAGTTCAAGATGATGATGGTCTTTTCGTTATGCCAGAAGATTTGAAAGTACATACTTTAAGATCTTCTCCTCTTAAACCTGCTTGGGAACCTATCATTATGGCAATGAAACCTATTGAGGGGACATTTTCTGAGAATGCTTTGAAGTATGGAGTCGCCGGTTTATGGCTTGATGGATGCAGAATCGGTTCTGGTGGTCAATGGGAATGGCAGAAACCCAGAGGTCATGGATGGGATGGATTTGATGACAATGGCGAAGGGACTCCTTATGGCGAAAGCTCCAAAGGGAGATTCCCAGCCAACTTCATTTTATCTCATTCTCCAGATTGCGTACTTAAGGGAATGAAAAAAGTCAAGGGACAAGTCAACAAGCCTTGCAATTACACTTCTGATAAGTTTAGCGGTAAGTATAATAACGGCAAATCTGGTCATTACAGAAGAGAAGTGGAGTTATGCGGAGGTCATGCTGGTCCTGATGGTATGGAAACAGTAGAAGATTGGGATTGTGTAGAAGGCTGTCCTGTTAGAATGCTTGATGAACAGAGTGGAGTATTGAAGTCTGGATCAAATTGCACTAGGACTCAAACTGGTTCTTTTATGGAGCATGGAGGACTAGGGAAAGCAGGTGATGTTCAGATTACTTATGGAGACGAAGGAGGAGCATCTAGGTTCTTCTATTGCGCCAAAGCGAGTAGAAGTGAACGCGGAGATGGGAATGAGCATCCTACAGTTAAACCAATTAAGGTTATGGAATACTTAACGAAGCTTTCGAAGACACCTACTGGCGGAGTTGTGTTAGATCCGTTTATGGGATCTGGAACAACGGGTCTTGCTTGCCTTTCTACGGGTAGAGGATTCGTAGGGATAGAGAAAGAGCCTAAGTATTTCCAGATAGCTGTTAACAGGATGAAGAAGGCTATTCAGGCATTGAAAGATTACAAGGATATGAACCAAGACATATTTGAAAATCTCTAATTTCGGCGGTAAATAAAGTATTTCGGAAAAGGCGAGGATAAATCTCGCCTTTTTCTTTTGTCGATAAAGGATAATCTTCTTTTTCTTTGTACTATAAGATTATTCTAATGGAGATCAAAATATGCCTTACGAAAGAAATAGACATGGTAGAACGATAAACCCGGCGACAGAAGACGGAGTCCTTCAGGATATACTTCAAGCACTTGGAGGAGGAACAGGAGGAACGGTTGTTCCAGTCGAAATTGTTAAAACAGTTCCATCATCTGGGACAGCAGTGAAGCTGTCAGCAACTACATTGCTAGTAAAGACATTTGGAGTTATGGCCAAGAAAATCACTGGCGCTAATTCAGGCAAAATCTATCTTGGAATGTCAACTGTGAATGCTTCCTCGCATCAAATTATAGAGCTGTCAGCTAACGATTATTTTGAATGGCCTGTTGTTTCTGGCGCTGTAATAGATCTAGCCAACATATATATCGATGCTTCTGTAAATGATGACGGAGTGGTAGGATTTTATATTCCCGCGGAGTAATTCATGGAATACTTTCAATACGTTTTGAGAAATCATCCTCTCTTTGACAAAAACTTCTATAGCGATATGAAATCTAGAGGTCATAACGATATGGAAATATATGACATGATGGAGTCTAAAAGAAATAAAAAGCAAGTCACCGCATCTAAAGATAAAATCCCTGGCGGACTCGCTGAAGGTAAAACGCCATCTGATTTCGATTCCGAAGCATTAGCAAAGGGCATATCAGTTGAAAAAGAACATACAGATGATACGGATATAGCACAAGAGATAGCAATGGATCATCTAACAGAGAACGAAAAATACTACGACTTTTTAGAAGATATGGAGCAAAAAATGGATAGCGAAACTCAAGTAAAAGAATCAATGAAGAAAAAGGCATTTGATCCAACTATAGGACAACCTTTTTCGCCAGCTCTTGAAGATCAATTTTTGAATGGTCTTCGATCCGAACTTGTAAGAAGAAAGAAAGTAGGTCCAGATGTTAGACCTCCTGGCGCTTCTTCTAAGGGCGGAAGAAGAATGAAACTAAGAAATGCTATAGACGCACTTAGAAGCAGAGAAGTAGAGCAAGCACTTACAGGCGGTCAACTAGGTAGCTTTGAAGAAGATAAAGAAAGAGATCTTGATTCCAAGTGGGACGAAATCCTCAGAAGTCATCCTCGGGCAGAAGCATCTAGTAGACTGAAAATTAAAATCGCCAAGAAGAAAGGCAAAAAGAAGGTCTATAATCCTTATGCAGTATGTACAGAAAGCGTAGGCTCAACTGCCGGGACAACTGAAAGGTCAAAATGGAACGAAGATGATAAAGATAGATATGGTAGATGTATCAAGCATGTAGACGAGAAAGAGTCTGGATGCTATTTTGATATGCTTAAAGAAGCAGAGAAATGCGATAAGAAATGCAAGAAAGACAAAGAAGATGAAGCTTTCTTCGATATAGAGAAATATGATATGGTAGACCCAATAAGAAGGTAAATAAACCCTTTTCAAAAGAACCTCCGAAAGGAGGTTTTTTTATTTCTCCGCCGATAATAGAAGCATGAAGTTCATAAATAATTCAGACAATACGGTTTATCTCGCTGATATAGACAAATATGTTTCTCCTAATGATAGGAAACCTCAAGAAATAACTCTTGATGAGACTAAGAAATCCTCTTTATTCAGAGCATATCTTAGGCTGAAGAAGTTTATTATCACAGAATGTGGCGATTCTCTATTTGAAAGGAACCTATTAAGGCTTCAGAACGATTTAGTCTTAAAAGCGGGTTCTGATACCCATCATGAGGAGAAAACGTTTCCTGACCCTTCCGGTGACCTAGAAATAATGTTCCGTGGTACGTTCTTTGACGCTGGCGGGTATTCAAAAACGAACCGTAATCTAGTGATGGGTCTTGCCAGAAATAAAGTCAAAATAGGTATCTATCCAGATTCCACTTCCCATAACAATCTAAATGAGTTAGAAATGAGAAAGATGTCATCTCTAACAAGACAGTACAGTAAGAATGCTATATACATACAAAGTGTAATTCCTAGTTTCGCAATACCTTCAAAAGACTATAAGTATAATATACTCTATACGACATTAGAATCATCATCTATGCCACAACAGTTTGTGGACTCAATTAACGCTTTTGATGAGATATGGACAACATCTGAGTTTTGCAAAAATGTTATTCTCAACCATTGCCCTAGCAAGAAAGTGATAGTGATACCTAATTCTATTGATGTCTCTTTGTATAATGACAAATGGGAACCTTCTATATTCAATCCAACGCTGAAAGGCTTTACTTTTGTAAGCGTATTTACATGGAACTATAGAAAAGGATATGACGCTTTATTGAGAGCCTATCTTGAAGAATTCGATGCTAACGATCCTGTTAGTCTACTTTTAATAACTAGACCTATGACGAGTAGCGTATCTGATTACAATATGATACAGAAAGAGATTATTGAATTTCAGAATAAATATGGCGGAGAGAAAGCAGCACATATAGCAAGATGCAGTAATGTGATAGCAGAATATAGGATGCCTAGAATATATAAGGCTTGCAAAGCTTTTGTGTCTTTCTCAAGAGGAGAAGGTTTCGGTCTTCCTTATATAGAAGCATCTATGAGCGGTATCCCTGTTATTGCGACTAACTATAGCGGTCAGACTATGTTTCTGAACTATTCTAATTCCGTTTTGGTGGATGTAGATAGTTTGAAAAAGTCTGATGGAAAAACAAACATTCACTATTGGGATGGACAGTATTTTCCCGATTTAACATCAGAAGCATTTAATTCAGATGCCAGGAAGGCGCTGAGATATGTATATGAAAATTATACAGAAGTATCAGCAAAGAACTTAAGACTTAGGAAACATATATCAGAAAATTACAAAATTGACGTTGTTGCTGGCTTAGCGCTTCGCCGTTTGAATGATATCTGGAGAAAATTATGGTAATCTTTTTAGATATGCAAAAGAAAGTAGTAACTATCTATAGCCCGAAAGGGCAATTTGAAGTCCCTTTCAAAGACGCAACGACGATAAGAAACTTTGTTGGAGATCAAAAGGTATTGTATGTTACAAAGGCTATACAAGCATCAGCCAATGAAGTAGTAAATATAGTCAAATCTTTGAATGGCTATCCTGCTCAGCCCGTTCAGCAATCATCTCCTGCTGCCAATGCTTATCAGGTTCAGCCAAAAAATGAGAAAATGTTTCTAAGAGCAAAAACCAGAGGAACTATTACTCTGCCAGATGTGAAACTAAAGTTCCAGTCGCCTCGTGATTACTATAGCGTAGATCAACTGAAACAGAAGTTCGGAGATGATGTATTTGAAAAGTCAGACTATTTGAGGAAATTTTGCGGCGAGCTTAAAATGCTTGAGGTTGTTCCAGAATCAAAGGCAATTGAATATGCCAGAAAGTGGCAAGAAGATAACCAGAAGAGAGAGCAGAAAAGAGAAGCAGCTGCTAATAGATCAGAAAGCGATAATTCAGTATCAGGTCATGATGATGTGATCACTATAGATCTCGCGAAAAACGCATTTGGTAGGGGCGGTTTACCTAATGAGTCAAATCTGCTGCCGCCAGGATCAATTTAAGGAAGAATGAACTATGAACATTCTAGTTATATGTTTGGGAAAACCATCAGATTGTTTTCTTGCGTCTAGTACCATAAAGGGGTTATCTAAAGAGTATGTCAATTCTGCTATTTATTGCCTTACTTCATGCCAGGAATCAAATCAGATCTTTTCTTTTTGTAAAGGCGTAAGAAATTCTTACGTCTTGGAAAAAGCATCAGACGAATTCTTCAAAAAAGAATTCGATAAGATTATCAATTTGAGTGTGTTTTATGACGCCAAAGATGAACAGTATCTTAAAGGAAAAATAGATGCGAAGTTCATAGAACCTACATCAGATATGTATAAGGTGCTGTCTGGCGAAACGAAAACGAATAAGAACATCTTTCAAGTTTACTATAATATGGCAGGATTAAAGTGGATGGGCGAGGGTTTTGATATAAAGTATTATCCCAAGAATAAATGCAATAATAATAGAACTGGCGTAAGTATTGCCAATGTCAATCTGAGAACATATATTATAGATAAGCTGAATTTAGATCATTCTAAGATATGGTATATTCCATTCCGCAGAAACATCTTCAAGAGAATAGATGAAGCGAATAGATGTAGACAGATAGTGACTGATGATTTTATGATGCTGAATATAGCCATTAGCTTGAGGAAGGAAGTTCATTTCTTAAAGACGATAGATTATCCTACAAAAATAGAAATGTTTGGGAGCGGCATGGTATATAATGTGCCGGTAAATATACTACAATCCATATGAAAGAAAAACAAATATCATTCAAAAAGGTAAAACCTTTGAAAGTACTAGATAAAGCAGTATCCTATAAGCCAGAGATGTTCGGTCTAAATGAAGCTTTAACTGGTACTGGAGTTTCTATGTATATCATAGGGACTGGTAATCCTTTGCATACAGACACAATTAAGCATATTGATTGCCAGTCATTTGTAGGTGGCGATTTAGACGATAAACTTGGCTATTCGACTATGCTGACTGGAATGATATGTGGTATTGCTCCTGATGTAAAAGTATATGCTGTTAAATCTATTTCAGATGATGGTAAAACTGATTACGGAACTATCGTATCTTCTGTTTTGTGGGCGATAGCAAAGAAAGCAGATATCATACTTGTACCGCCAGTCTTAGATGACAATGTCACTGTCCTTAATGACGTATTTAAGAAGGGGAGAGAGAACAATGTTTTTGTATTCTCTAATGACAAGGGAGAAGCAGCGTCTTTGTATAAAGATGTTTTCTTTGTGTCATCTAATCATTCTGATAGGTTTTCTGTTTCATTCGTTTCTGATAACAGAATATGTCTTAATATGCCTGATAATATAGAATTATGCACTACCTACAAAAGAGACTGCTATGCGAAACCAAGTGCCGATATATCATCTTTATCTATTTTGGGAGGCATCACTTCTTTGCTTATGGAGCATACTGTTCTTGATGGTGGTATACTCAAAATCGATGAGTTCAAAGATAAGATCAACAGCCTTATAAGGTAGCAATCTATTAAAGGAAAACATATCTTTTTGTGGTATACTATAGGGATATCCTTTAGGTACATAATATGCCACAAGCAATACGAGTAATAGATCTATTTAGCGAGCTATCAGATGTTAACGTTTCTAATCCACTAGCTGGAGAGATTGCTGTTTTTGATGGCGAAAAATGGATTAATGGGATAAACGCCGGTACTAGCGGCTATTCTGGATGGTCTGGAGAGAGAGGAGAATCCGGAATAAGCGGATGGTCTGGATGGTCCGGTGAATCAGGTATTGGTTTAAGCGGATTTTCTGGTCTTAACGGGATAAATGGATCAGATGGGATATCTGGTTTCTCTGGGTGGAGCGGAGAGTCTGGTTTTAATGGCATATCTGGCTTTTCAGGGGCGAATGGATTTAATGGTCTTGACGGACCATCTGGATGGTCTGGTTTTAGCGGGGCAAATGGACTTAATGGAATAAGCGGCTATTCTGGTTTCTCAGGCATTAACGGTATTGATGGCGAATCCGGATGGTCTGGCTATAGCGGATGGTCTGGGATTGATGGACTCTCTGGATGGTCTGGGATAAACGGGCTTGATGGCATATCTGGTTTTAGCGGTTGGTCTGGTGAAAGCGGGCTTTCTGGCATAGATGGGATATCTGGTTTCTCTGGGTGGGGCGGAGAATCTGGCTTCTCTGGTCTAAATGGGGAAAGCGGATGGAGTGGGTATTCTGGTCTTGATGGAATAAATGGAGAATCAGGATTTAGCGGATATTCTGGGTTGAGTGGACTTGATGGTCATGATGGAACAGACGGGGTAAGCGGATTCTCTGGATGGAGCGGCGTATCTGGTTTCTCTGGATCTAATGGCGATTCTGGTTTTAGCGGATTTTCAGGTGCCGAAGGGGAATCTGGTGCATCTGGATTCAGCGGCATTAACGGGGAAAATGGAGAATCAGGATGGAGCGGATGGTCTGGTTATAGCGGATATTCCGGACTGAGTGCTGGTTTTATAAATTACACAATAGACGGAAACGGAGAGGTTTTTTCTTCTGGTAATTCTAATTTCTATCTTCCAATTCCTTATAACTTAACGATAAATAATTACACTATATTGTCGGATTCAACAACCGTGACCACAGTTGATATACTGAAATGCGGCGGCGGGGCATATAGCCCACCCGCTACGCCTTCGGCATCTATTACATCTGGCAACTATATTATGGTATCTGGCGTTAGAGGAGCGGATTCAACTTTAACTGGATGGTCAACAACAGTGGATAGTGGAGATGTTTTAGGTTTCAACGTAGTAGCAAATAGTTTGGCTACTAAAATTATTATGACATTAGGATATACTAAATGATTAAAATAATAGACTTTAGAGAAGCTCCGGATGGATGGGATGCGGAAATAATCAGAAATAATGGGAAATGGCATATTTTCCATTTTCCCGAAAAGCCAGAAAATACTTTGCAAGAATGTGATAGACTAGATTCTGAAATGGAGAAAGAGGAGAATATAGAAAATAATATAGGATAATATGGCAGATTTCACAAGCACAACTTCAGGAGCATTTTCGGCGGGCGCAACATGGGTCGGTGGGGTTGCCCCAAATCCAACTACTGACAATCTTAAAACAATAACAATTGCCAATGGGCACACAGTCACTTATGACGTAAATAATTCTGCGCAGGCGAACGGATGGGGTTTATTTACAATAGTAGCAGGGGCGGAACTAAAGTTTGACACTACAACATCCTGCATATTAAAAATGGGGGCATTTAACATAAGCCTTAACGGGACATTAAGAGCAGGAACAAGTTTATCTCCATATCCATATAATTTACGCTCAGAGATACGGTTCTCAACTGCCAACACAATTTCATTTGGCGTTGGAAACATTCAGTTTTGGTGTGCTGCCCCGACTATTAAAGTGGTAAAACTATCTGCCCCTGCTGCATTGGGAGCAACTTCGTTATCTGTTGTCAATCTTGACGATTCTGCTTGCGATTTAAGGGATGGAAACGCATGGCTATCCGGCGATAGGATATGTGTTGATAATATAAATAAAGTAAATGATAGTGAACTATTTACATTAGGGACTAATCCCGGTGCATCAACAATTACATTACCCAGTGGTTTAGTCGCAGCGAAAATAGCTGGCACATTAGTTATATTAGTGTCGAGAAGTATCAGAGTAACTGGTAGTACAACAAACCATCTTTATGGCTCGGCTACAATGGGTGCATCACAGGTAGATTGTGAAGTGTCAGGGCAAGGGACTTCCAGTTCTATATCCTTAACATATCTATTATATAACACAACATGCAATCATGGAATTATTTGTGGAACTGGTGGAGCTACTTCGCAAGGTGTTTATGCATGGCGTGGAGGAACATTCAATGGAATAGTCACGCATATTGGTTCTGGTATAATGACCAATTATGGTTTAACCTGCGATGGAGCAATAGTCTCAGGCTGCGGAAATGCAGGATTATATAATAACTTACAAAGTTATTTCAAAAATTGTATAGTTTCTGGCTGTTCAACAGCACTAACTGGCAACCAGAATGTTAATACTTTCTACAATTGCACAATCGTCGGAAGCACTTATGGTATTGGCTCAGGCGCGGGGATATTTAAATCTTGTACAATTCAAGGCAATAATAGAGGAATATACCAAACGGATATTGTCTTGTATGATTGTGTTGTTGGTGGCGCAGGAGCATTGGCTAATACATATGACGTTTATCTGCCGAGTAGGATTACAGGTAGAGGTAGCTCACTCAATTCATCAACACAAACAATATATGTTGTGAATGAAGCCTCATCTCCCAACTCTGCTCCTAATAATAACTATATATGGTTATACGATCTTGGTGGGGTTTCAGGGGCTTTCAAGGGTTGGATGTACGCTGGCACTATGCAGAGTGCCACTGCTGGAGACCCCTATTTCTCTACCTACGGCAATAAGGTAATTAAATATTTGCCAGTTACAGCTACCTATCCGCTTTATCATGACATAGATGTTTATGCTTATCAGGGAAGAAAAATTACAATAGATTGGTATTGCAATAAGACTGTCAATTCTATGACATCAATACCAACTTTACAAATTATTGACCCTTATTATGATCCAAATTGGGGTGGTACAGTATTAACTAGCGTAGCAATGGCAGATAACACAAACAACCAAACATTATCATTAAGCTATACCCCAACTGCCTCAACTTGTGATAGAATATTAAAAATTAGAGTTACAATGACTAACGCAACTGGTAATTTATATTCTTATGTAAAAGTAAGAAACAAAATATCTGGTTATGGAGGCGTAATATAATGAGTTTTACACTATGTATCTCTTTGTCTCTTGGTTCTTCTAAAGTCTCTTTATCTCTTGTTGCACAGCTAACAGATGAATATGGAGAAAATTATATGGATCCTATATCCGATGGATTCAAAGAGATAGGCAATGGAAACTATTTATGGCGATATGACCAATTCCCAGATAATTTTCGCGGAGGAATAAAATTCTACGCAAATCCATCTAGTATACTCGCTTTTACCTCCATAAATCCAGAAGACCTTAATCTCGCTAAAGAAGAACTAGAGATTAATGTAGGACATTCATCAGAAAAGTATAATGTTAATAGTGTAGTACATCAAGATACAGGAGCGTCTATCGAAGTAGAAACAGGGACAGAAGACCCACAAAGTAAGATAGCTCAGAACGAGATAAACGAAGAAAACAGCGGAGACGTAATAGAAGTCAAAACAGGCTTAGATAACGAAGACCCTATTATAGAGATAGAAACTGGAACTGAATAATGTCAAAGAAAGTATACATATATTACAAAGAGAATGGCGAACTTGCAGATGCCTACCAAGTACAGCTAGCGTCAGAAGACGGGACTTTCGGTATCAAAGAAAGCAACGGAACTGTTGTTATTCCAAGCGGGACTTCAGTGACTAACCCATCTACAGGAAGATACGAGAAATCTTTTGATGCAGAAAATGACATTGTTTATGTCGTTTCATGGGAGATCCTTCCAAAAGAAACAGACGATCCAAAATATGTCACTCAACAGATAGGACCATTTTCTGATGTTCTAAACTCCTATTCCTGCTCAGATTTTGCTGGCAATTTCGAACAAGATGAACAATCAATTATGTTCATGAAGACATCGCGTTTGGACGGTATGCCAGTCTATGCAGATAATCTTTCAGTGACAATAACAAACTCAGATGGAGACGTTATAGACGAAGGCGTTCCTAAAATCATAAAGCCAGGCTATTACGCATATTCGTGGGAGCCAATTTCTACTACTACTCCATCTGGACAGTATCTTGCTACATGGCTTTATAACGTAGACGGAATACCTACTACATTCGTTCAAAACCTTGCCGTAGTCGAAAAGACAGATACAAAGGTATACGATAAGGTATATCCAGAACAAGTAGCAGTATTAGAATCTTACATAGAAAGCGCTCAATGTATTCCAGTGCTTTATGAACAGGCAAGACCATCAAGCGATAATAAGACATTCTACTTCTCATTCCCAAGATGGAATCAGGGCGCAGGAACAAAAGTTTATCTTAATACTCAACCCGTCACTCAAGGTATCAGAGTAGATTTCTTTAAGGGGACAATTACCTTTGAGAAGGCATTGACAAGCTATGATGTAGTCAATTGCGATTACAATTTTAGGTGGTTCTCTGATTCGGATTTGGCTATGTTTCTAACGCAGGCAGTAGGCGTATTTAATACTTATCCTCCTCATTCAAGATATACAGTCAAGTCTATCAATGATAAGTGGATTCCAGGTATCGTTTATAGAGCAGCTACAGACGCGTTAAGAAAACTGCTTTTCTCCCTTCAATTCCAGCAGCCGCAACAGGTGTTTGGTGGTAGCGAATTGGCGAAGAATGCTTTCTCTGGCTTCGAGTCACTTAAGAAGAACTATGAAGAAGATTGCAAGATCATCTTCAATAACAAAAAGCTCGGTCCTTATGTCGGTTTGACGAGAAGTATCGTAGTACCAGAGTTTACATTGCCGGGTGGGAGGTCACGCTGGTTTAGATATTTGTTCGGAACTAATAGTGGCAGCTAATTTCAGACTTATTTTATAATTTAAAGGATGTTTTGCAAAATTATCCGATATATAATATGGTTTAGGTATCTATTATATAGGAGATAATTATGAATAAAAGATATGAAAGTATTCACAGATATGATTTTTTAACGAAAGAGCTTTTAGAAGAAGAATATGTAAAAAATGGCTTAACAGATGGTCAGATTGCAGACAAATATAGCATGCCTTCTAAAACTGTAATATGGAGAAAACGTAAAAAGTTTGGGATAGAAAATAGAACACCTACTAAATCTAATAAGAACGCTTCTAAAAACAGGAAGTATAATATAGAGTTATCAGAAGCAGAAATGTTCATATCTAAAGGGATGACATATGAGGAGATAGCTGAGAAAGTAGGGTGTAGCATAATTGTTGTTAAACGCAGATTTAAAGAGCTAGGCTTGAGTAAAGAACAAAGCCATACTGATGCCTTTAAGTATTATGACATTGATCTTGATAGCAGAGAGAAACAAGTAATAACCGGTAGCCTTTTGGGTGATGGCGGCATTACAGATAGCAATGCTTATGGGTGTACCCATTCTGATAAACAATCAGAGTATTTCTTTCACAAAATGGGCAGACTAGATAGGATACATTCTGGGGCATTTCAGCATACTATAGGGACTGACCCTTATGGTAATATATGTTTTGGTTTGAGATTTACGACTGGGACAAACAAGTTTATAGAAAACATTAAAAGTATATTCTACCCGATAGATCGCAAAGTATTTCCATTAGAATACTTAATGTCTAACTTAGACACTGAGGGACTAGCATACTGGTATATGGATGATGGTTCATTTAGCGATGGAAACCAGTCTAGATTCCATATAGAAGGACTATATTATGAAGATGCTCTATTATGCCAAAGGCTTTTTATCGAGAAATTCAATATGGATGCTAGACTGATAGAGAAAAAGCGTAAAGAGTTTACTTATAAACAACATTATCTTTCCTTAACTGTGGACTCAAGTAGGCATTTGATAGATATGATAAGACCGTTTATACATCCATCGATGATGTATAAAATAGGGGAATGATTTCATTCTCTTAAAGGATTCTTTCTTTTTCTGCGCGAAAATAGAGATATATTAAGCGGAGAAATAGTAATGAATTGGTATCACATACAGAAAGAGGCGTCTATAGATGCTGAAGCCATTTATCAGGCTTTGAAGGCTGATGTCTCTGCTGTTATAACTCTTTACAGAGGCGTAAAACCTTTACACTGGAAATGGTATGCCATGTCTAAATATATCCCGCATGGTACTTGCTTTTCTCAAGATCAATCGTATGCATCGGAATATGGTCATTGTTTAATGACAGTTAATGTCCCACTTTACACATTAGCAGAAGTACAGCTTGGTATTGGATTAGCCAAGAAAAAATTAGCAGTTAAGAAGCCAGATCCATCATTCAACCCAGACAAAAAACTATTCTTTTCCACTCATGAATATAACGCTCCTTATGATCCATCTTCTACTACATACAATATAAAACAACAGAAATACTTTGATTGGATTGACTATCAAAATTCTTTTTCTGCCAGGAATCAAAGTAGCAATATAGATCAAGTCCATAACTACATAAAAAATGCAGTCAAAGGAGTAGCGCATCTTGGTCATAATGCTGTAGTTAAAGCAATAGTTGACGTAATTACAAACCTTGATAGACATATTAAAGAGGAAGATTTTGAAAACTTTAAAGATGATTTGAATGGATGGAAAACTATTGATGATATGGTAGATGATGAAACTTTTGTGCAACAGGGATCTGGAGAGCTTAGAACGGCACTACGTTTAGGTCTCGAAAATGTAGAGAAGGTAGAGGAGCAAGAAAATCTTATTTATTCTAGAGTTATTCCTTATGCCGAAATAAGAAAGCGTAGAAACGAAGGCAGACCGTATTTTCCCCGTGATTATGGGAAGATTATTAAGCCTCTTGAAAGTTTGAAAAATCCTGTCTATAGTGCAGCATCATCTGCTGTGGAGAAATAATGAATTGGTATAAGATAGCACAACAGCAAGAGCTAATCAGATCTCATCCAGAGCCTAATGAGTTATCTAAGGCTATTGGCTTATACACAGATGATTATGGGATCGAAGAATATGAGCAATCAAGATATATGTTTGACTTATACCACATGGGGAATGATGACGAAAGCGAGAGAGAAAAGAAAATGCATGTTTGGTGGTGGGATGGCTCTAACCTGTTTGTCGATAGGGGGAAAACTCATGGAACTGCTTTTGGTCATAATGTAATTGGGCGCAGTTTTAAAGGCAGATATGATTCTACTCTTGGTATAATTACTATTGCAATTCCCAAGAATATAGGCAAAGTATTATCAGAGAAGGATCTTATACAAGCATATCCAGAAACGAAGAAAATGATTTCAGCTCTTAGAAGGAGATTTAGGAAGATTACGGCGATTTACGGAATAGGTTAAAGGAGAAAGATTATGGGACTTTATGACAATTTGATTAACGTATTTAGAAAGACCCCTAACAACTTATTCGGTTGGGTTCCTGATGTCCCTGATATTAGAGATATGCAATTCTCTCTTGGGGATATGCCTATGACTGCCACGCCTTGGCCTCCAAAAGCAGATTTAACGCCAGTAATGGCTACACAGAAGCTTCCAAGATGGGATCAAAGCACATTAGGATGTTGTGTATGGAATGCTTCTGCCGGTGTTTATGAGTTCACTTATAGGAAGCTAAACCCTGGCAAGAGTTATATGCTTTCTAGATTGTTTGGGTATTACAATACTCGCGTTATCGAGAATACTGTGAAATCTGATACTGGATGTCAGATCAGAAATGCCTTCAAGGTTATGAACAAGACTGGTATTTGTCATGAGAGCTTGTGGGCATATGACATCAAGAAGTTCGCTGTAAAGCCATCTGCTGCTTCTTATAATGAAGCTAAGAAGAATATGCTCACGAATATGACTAAGACGGGCAAAGTATTTTATGCTTGTTTACCACAATCTGATTTCTTTATTGAGGGCAGTTTAAATAGGGGCTATCCTATCGTATATGGTATTGCTGTATATGAGAGCTTTATGTCTGCTGCTGTGGCAAAGACTGGCATTGTTCCTATGCCATTGAAAGGAGAGAAGATGATTGGAGGTCATGCTACGTTTCTTTGTGGGTATGACAGAACTAATACTGGAAAGAAGTTCTTTGTAGGGTGCAATTCTTGGGGTAATAAGTGGGGCAATAACGGTTTGTATTATATTCCTTACGAGTATGTATTAAATCCGAATATGGCTTGTGACTTCTGGACGATTCAGATTGCGCCTTAATTCCAGAAGAGTCCTCCTACATCAAGTAAAACGTATTCGCCGGTATTACGAGTGCCTATATTCATAGAATGAAGTTCTTGTGTAGAGCCTCTTATCGCTCTAACGTTTTTGATTAATGTTTCTACTTTGCCGAATACAGACAGGAATAGAGGCTCATTCATGCCAGTTTGTAGTTTTTGAGAAAGATCTACTATGAGAGTTTGTCTTGGTATACTTTCGTTCCATAAGAGTCTTTGCAGAATAGTTCTGGCATAGTGTACTTCATTTCTAGGTATTCGGTTGGCTCTCTCTAATACTAATGCAAACGTTTTTGGGTTAATTTGTTCTACGCTGAATACTTGGACTATACCTGGCAAAGGTTTACCTTTTTGAAGCTGAAGAAGTTTTTGAGCGGAGATAAGTTCGGTTCTATCTGTAGTATATTTGACTACTACGTCTCCGCGTTTATCGCTTTTCGTGAAGGCTACTCCATTTTCTCCGAAGTCTAATCCTCTTAAGCCTGGATGTTTTTTAGTTTGTTTTGCAGCTTCTTCGTTTGTCATATTGTCATTGACTTTTTTGACACCGCCTTTTGGGTATTGTATTACATCAGGATTTTCCCACATTGCGTCTGGCAATGGGATTGCTATTTTTATTGTCTTATACCAGTTCATTAGAATAGCCCACCTAAATCCAAGATTACATATTCTCCAGTTTTGCGGCATCCTACATTTTGTGTGTGTAAATCTTCCAAGGATCCTCCAATACCTATGATGTTTTGCGTTAGTATTGAAGCCTTATCAATAACATTGTCTAGGTCATCTGAGGCATTTGTATTAATTCCGCTACTATTCAAATCTTTATTTATCTTTTCATAGTAATTCATGTTGTTTCTTATATTTGGTAGCATGTCTCTATTCCATAAAAGAATGGACAGTATCTTTATTTCATTTTTTGGTACTGGGTTGACTTTTTCTATTATTATAGAAAATACCATTTCATTGACTTTTTCTATGTCAAATACTTGGACTATCCCTGGCAAGGGTTTACCATTTTGTTTTTGAAAAATAATTTTCGCTGATTGAACTTCCGATTTGTCTGTTGTATATTTTACGGCGACATCTCCTTTAGAATAGGCTATACCATATGACCCTCCACCTAACAAAGCGAGTCCAGGGTGTTTCTCTGTTTGTTTTTTAGCATCTTCTTCCGTCATATATTTGTTGACAGCACGAATTCCTGAAGTACCTGAAGGTTGATTTTCTTGACTCCAAGTCGCTTCGGGAAGAGGAACTGCTATCTTAATGTTCTTATACCAATTCATAATCCTTATTTATTCGGCGGAAAAATTAAAAATCCCTTTGTATTACTGAAGCAGTATAAGTGCTTTTTTCTTGTGGTATAATCATCACGATGTGGAATTATAGCATTTTAGAAATAGGAGATTATATGGACGCAGAAGTGAAAGACGCAAAACGTGTTATCTATATTATAGGTAGTCTGAAAAACAGGCAA
>Ga0247841_10001393_pt1 | contig 55351 bp, 46 predicted proteins | sample LaCruzMarch2015__2_FD_192410 | JGI IMG/M metagenome (GOLD analysis project Ga0247841, IMG submission 192410) | Freshwater microbial communities from meromictic Lake La Cruz, Castile-La Mancha, Spain - LaCruzMarch2015_18m | ecosystem: Environmental > Aquatic > Freshwater > Lake | place: Spain... | reverse complement strand
GATGATCCAATACCTGTGTGCTATAGCTTTCTTCTGCCATATGTTATCCTCCTTAAAACATGAGTTATTCTAAAAGGATAACATAATATTATCTTATACGCTACTTAAAGGTGCGGAATGTAGGTTACATACTCCATATTTGTGATTATTATTTAATGGTACCAATGAATCAGGTGAACAAGTAACCCATAGAATTTATTTCTACGTTATAAAAGCATGTAACCTGAGAATTCTAAAAATCTATTAAATCCAATCATCATAAGGCTTGTAACGCTATGGGCAAATGAAAATGCTCCACAATTGTCATTCCCACGAAGGCGGGAATCCAGAAAAATAAGCCTTCAAGAGCTGGGTTATTGATTTTGCGTATATAGATTGAGTGTTTTTATTGAGCATTTTCATTTGAGGATCCCACTTAAACACTGGTGAACATTTGCTTGAAGACGCATCTTAGAATTCTCAGATAACTTACCTAATAGGAAACACCACCCCAAACCGAGTTTAAGCTAATTCCCCCTTTGAAAAAGCTTATCTTTACCCACAAGTCTGTAAACCCTTGTGAATAAAGGATTTATAGTTTTCCTTTGAAACTAACTCTTACTCACAAGTAGGATAGTATGTTATAATATGTGTTAGAGTAAAATACAATTGACACCATAAGACTTGGAATAGTAGTTACGCAAACTTTGAGAAACGATACAAATAATGGACACAATAATGAGAAAATGAGATTCTCCCTTGTCCTATAAAAGTTTATCATGTATATTGTCTATTTCCACACAAATATAACGGAGGATATGACAATGTACCAAATGTGCGACCTAGATAGACTCATAAAACTATATCCATACGCTGTTATTCATATATTTTACTGTAGTATTAACCTTTTAATCGCTGGATCAAAATATGTACCTTGTCTTCCAGCTAAGAGTATGTCTAAGTGCATCTTATGCGTTGCTGTCTTTATTTCCGGGCGAACGGTTCTTGATATCTGTTTCTGGACCAGGATACTTAATATTGGATGACGTCATTATCCCTAAACCTTTTGCTCATTGGATGTCTGCTGCTTATATGGATTATGACAACACTCAAAAAAGACATATCATTTGCCAACGTATTGTGATTGTTATCTGGACTAATGGGTTCATCATTTTCGCATGGTCTTCGTTGCTTATACATTGACGCAACCTCTGATGACAGATAAAACAATGTCTATGGAACAGAAGCAGATACACCTGCGTTCCCTACATTGTCTTTGTTTACCAGGTAATCAAAATATGTCAAGACACTAAATCAGCACAGCTTATGGCAAAGGGGTTTTCTTACCTTATAGCAACTGAGCAGAAAAAAGTAGTGGACGCAATATGTAACCTTGATCCCGATTTAATTCAACCTTTAAGAACAGATATTAAAGTCTTATAACTCATAACTTTTTGTTGGATATGAAAATTAAAAGTGTTGCATTATCATCACTGTTATGGCTAAAACACCAATCAGATATTATTGCCATTGTTTTGATAGCTGTTGCAATAATACTGCCCTCTATTACACCGCTCTCATCAGATGGTAAACTAAACCACAATGATGATTTTTACCAATATGCTGGCAGGCACGAGGCTGTTAGAAAAGCTATCCTCGAGTACCATACTTTTCCATTACGCTCATTCTGGTTCGGCGGTGGTTATCCAACTTTAGGCGATCCTGAAGACCCAACACTAAATCCACTAACGCTGATCACTCTCTTTTTCGGATCGGTGATGGGTCTCAAGGTGATCCCGTTTTTAGCTATGCTTATCGGTGGATTAAGTACTTATGCTCTGGCTAGATACATACTTGGTTATACTAAATGGGGAGCATTATTTTCAGGATTGATCTTTGGTTTGAGTTTATTTTTACCGCTCAGAATACAGGATGGTAATCCTAACGAAGTTTACTCCGCTTTCCTTCCTTTATGTCTGCTTCTGATTGGGTTAGCCTGTCGAGGTAGAAAGATCGCACTTCTGATCCTCCCTTTTATTTTTTACACAATGCTCTCTGATGGCAAACTAACAGCATTAATGGCGATACTTTATCTTGGGATCCTGTGCATATTTGATATTATTCCTATATTCGACACTTCTGGAAAATCACAGATCACGTTCCGCCGTGCAACGGAAGAACAGATCTCGCTCCACCGAGTAAGAATTAATATCAAACCCCTAAAGGTGATTATCTTAGCGCTGATAGTAACTTTCTTTATCGGTATGATACGCATACTTCCTGCTTTTGATCTTATAAGCTCAAAGGGTGGTCTGGGACATATAGACCTTTACTTTCAGCCAAAGACGTATATTCCTGAAGGTATACCGGCATATACATATCAACAGTTGTGGCAAGAGACAATCGGCTGGAAAAAGGTACAGGGTCTTGTTACAGTTGGCTGGCTTCCGGTTCTTCTTTCACTGATGGCTTTTTACATATTTCGCAGACGATCATTCCCGTGGGGTGTGAATCTTTTCTTATTCGGATGGCTGATACTTGCACATAATGCACCGATAGATTTGCTTAAACTTCTCTGGAATCTGCCTGTATTCAGTGCGATTTATCGTCCATACAAGTATTTCAGCTTTCAGATAGCTTTTACGTTTGCCATCGTTGCAGGACAGTTCTTTTGGTTACTGGCAAAAATGCGACCAAAGTGGTTAGAGCATATATTAGCAATAGTATTGATCGTTTTGGGTGTATGGTTCCTGTATCCCAAAGTAGATAAAATTCAAAAGGAAACTTATACTTTTGACATGCCAGCAGAACTGCTTGTTAAGCAAGATGAGTTCTACAATATACAGGGAAAAGACATTGTTCGCAACCGAAAAGAACCGTTGAATTCAATGACTTATACAAATTTGATCCGTAATACAGGAACGGTTGATTGGCACACAGGTATTCCCATTGCCGAAAACGCTATCCCAAAATACTTTATTGATATTAAAGGCAACATTATACCCAATGCCAAGTATAAAGGCGAGGTTTACCTTGGCGACTTAAATAATCTAGCAGAAGCCTATTACCAACCAAATTCTATTATTATTCAAGTGAACCTACATAAACCCGACACGCTAATTATTAATCAGAATTATCACAAAGATTGGTACACGGATCATGGTAAGATTTTTGACAAAAACGGTCTGATCGCATTGCAATTAGATGAGGTTGGAACTTACAATATAACTATGCGTTACATTTCACGTAGTTTCTATTTTGGTCTAATTATTAGCATCCTGAGCCTTGCTGTCGTCATTTTCGTTTGTTGGAGTCATAAGACGGGACGATTGGAGAAATGGTCACGCAATGCTCCAATTTTTGTCAGATGGATACCTAAATCAATTTTATGGCTTATAGACAACTAAATCCTAATGGATTGCCACTTACCTTTTACGAATCTCGCAAAAACCATCGTATCATAGAGTAGAATATAACTTAATGTTCCTATCCATGCACCTATTGGTCCCAATTTAAATGTATAACCTAGCAAATAAGAGAGCGGAACGAATACTGTCCATGCACTTACGAGACCCACAAACATCGGAAATTTTGTATCGCCTGCACCACGTAGCGCTCCCCCTGAACAAACGCCAACACCTTCGGTAGCACGGGTTATGCTCATCAACATCAATATCTTTGATCCAAGGTCTATTACATCTGGATCGTGACTTATCAATGAGATTAACTGCTTGGAAAAAATAAAGAAGATTATTGCCATTAGTGTGCCACTTGCAGAACCAAGCTTAATCGTTGTGAATCCACTCTTACGAGCATGTTCAACCTCTTTTGCTCCCATAAACTGCCCAACAAGTGTTGTTGCGGAAACAGATATACCAAATAAAGGCATAAATGAGGCATTCATAAAAGTCATAACTGCGTTAGACGCCGCAAGGGGAACGTTACCCATACGTGCAATAAATGATGTAAAAATGCTAAAACTCGCAGTATCGAGAAAAAACTGAATTCCCGCAGGCAAGCCAATCCTTATGAGACGACGAATGTAGTTGAGATCAATACGGTAATAGACTCGTGTTTGGTAGAGTTTGTGGTTTCGTTTGGATAGGTATATCACTATATAGATTATAGCGCTTAACACAGAGGATATACCGTTAGCCATTGCCATACCGATAACTTCGAGTCGTGGAAACCCAAATTTGCCAAAGATAAGCAGGTAACATGCAAATACATTGAAAATACTGACCGCTATGGTTATATACATGGGGGTTTTGGTGTTACCTATGCCACGAAAAAAACCAATCAGCGCAAAGCTTATGAAGACACCTATTCCAGAATATAATTGGATACGAATATATGTAATGCTATATGCTTGAACTTCTGGAGATGAGCCAATAAATCCGAGAATAAGGTTACTAGCTGTTCCGAAAACTAGCATGATTAAATAGGAGGCTATGGCAATGTATATATAATGCCATGCAGTCCTGCCTATGTTGTTATATTGCTTTGCACCATAATCTTGGGCAACGAATGTGCTTGCGGTGCTAATAATACCGTTGAAGAACGACAGAAACGCCCATCCTACAATAGAACCAAGCCCGGCAGCGCCAAGTTGAGCGGTATTTATTTTGCCTACCATCATTGTTCCAAACAGACCTATAAGCGTTTGTGAAATCATAGTTAGAACAACGGGATAAGAAAGGCTCCATATTTGATGATAACCTCCCGGTCGGTGCTTTTCTATCAATTCTTCCTTATCATTCGCAATAAGATTTTCCATTTTTTTTACGTTCCAATATAAGCTACTTTAAGAAACCTTTTAAACTTTAGGAAATGGAACGCGGATAAACGCGGTCTCGTTCCGCCGAGTAACGGAAGAACAAATCAGGCGGATTTGCGCAGATCGAAAGAAATAAAGAAAAATCCGCGAAAATCCGTTTAATCCGCGTCATCCGCGTTCTATTCCTAAAAATTTAACATCATTTATTAATGTTGCTTATACCAAATCATTAAGTAACAATTATTGAAATGAAACCCAAAGTGCTAACAGAATAAAAACTATAACAGAATTCAATTCATCTATCAAGCATATTGTTTTACTCGCAAATATTTATGTTGATCTGAATTAAATATTGTGGTAGAATTCTATTGATGTATAATTTATAGCTATTTACCGATCATGTAGGGGTAAAAAATGAGACGCTTAACTTTTATTATCATCTGTACGTTTTTGTTGGTTACGGTAAATCTATGCCTTGCGGAAACTCAAAAGGGGATGAAACGTCCACCAAACCAGCAAAATATGCCCGATATTGTATATCGTAGTGGTTGGGCGTTGGTAATTGGTGTTGATAAATATCCTAACCTTCCCTCACAGTTCCAACTTAACTATGCAGGAGCTGATGCTGATGCTGTTGCAGATATGCTCAATAAGAAATTCGGATTTGAAAAAGAGAATATCACTGTACTCAAAAATGAACAGGCAACAAAAGATAAGATAATAGAGAAACTTAACTCTTATGCCAATATTAAGACAGTAGATCGGGAGGACTGTGTATTGATATATTTCTCAGGGCATGGTCAAACGGTTCCACTGCCCAGAGGTGCCGGTGAGATGGGTTTCCTCGTCCCTTATGATGCAAAAATTAATGATCTATCTAGTGCGCCAAATCTTGCAGAATATAGGCAATACTGCATAGCCATGAATGAACTCAATGAAGCATCAAAGACTATTCCCGCAAAACATATAATTTTTGTTATTGATGCTTGTTATAGCGGTCTTGTTCTTAGTAGCACTAGAGGTTTTTTTAACACAAATATACCAAAGTATCTGGCGAAGGTAGCGTCTGCTGAAGTTCAGCAAATGATAACCGCCGGTGGTAAAGGCGAACAATCCGAAGAACGCCCTGATGTTGGACATGGAGTTTTCACTTACAAGTTTCTTAAAGGATTGGATGATGGATTAGCCGATACTAATAACGATGGAGTCATAACTGGTACAGAATTATCAACGTACCTTACAAGCGCCGTGCAGGAAATGACCAATGGAAAGCAAAATCCAAGATACGGAAGAGCAAATGAAGGAGAGTTCCTTTTTATACCTCAAAAAAGTGCACCAAAAAACACGGGCAAACTCGTTGTGCAAGTATATCCCTCTGACGCTGTTGTGACAGTAAAACCATCAGGAGGGTCTGAAGAAGGTAGCTTCAGTGTATCTGCTGGCGAGACAGAAGTGCCTGTTGGAACTTATAGCTTGACTGTCGAAAAGGACGGTTATGAAACCCTTAGCAAAGATCGAATCAAGGTGACTAAAACGACTCCTGCAAACGTAAATCTCATACTCAAGCAAAAACCTCAACCACCACCTAAACCAGCGCCTATGGCAACTGTTGATGGTCAGTATCTAACACAGGATACGCAGATTTCTGTCAATGGCTCTCGTGTTACGTTACCATATAAGACTGCACCGGGAACTTATAGCATCCGTATGGAACGCAGTGGATACAATCCTGTTGATATGAGCGCAAATCTGACTGCAAATCAGTTGTTTTCTCCAAAACCCGAATGGACCACTATCCCAAAACCATCTATTACTGGCATATTGCAGATACAAGTAACTCCTGCTGATGCAAAGGTTTCGGTGACTTCGTTAGAAGATGCCAAAAACTATGACCTTATGTCTAACGAGATCGAATTATCACCCGGAAGATACGTTGTAACAGCAAGAAGAGATAACTATAATAGTGAAGTTAAAGATTTTAAAATCGCATCAAACCAAAAAACATTATTAAATCTAACTATGAGACCGAAGCAACCAGATAAAGTGTTGGAGCCTGAGAAGATGCCGACTACGTTAAAACCTAATAATATATCCAAAGGCATACCTCGATTTTATGCATTTGGCGCCTCTGTGGTCATTCCTGGCTTAGGACAGCATTTGCAGGGGCATAAAATGAGGGGATTCATTAACGAGGGTGTGATTCTTGGTACAGGACTTTTTGCTCTGATAGCGAACTCTCGTCATAATAACACATTGGACGACTATATCGCTGTTCGTAGTGAGTTAGAGAATGAAGCAAAAAGTCAGATGAGATTAACTCCTGAAATCAAAGCTCTATTTCAAAAGCAAGATGATACGTACAATAAAGCTAAGTCAGCAAAAAATTTAGCGATAGTTTCGCAATTATTGTTTTTTACTGCATGGGGCGTCAACGCTTTTGATGCGGGATTCCTAACAAGCCCATCTCAAAATAATTCTGGTTTAACAATGGAAGTACAACCTATATCTAATGGCGCAGAGTTCATTGTTAAGGCGTCTTTTTAACAATTACTTTATTGGAATATATGAAAAAATATAATTTCATTACAAAGCTTGCATTGATTATATTATCTGTTATATTTGCTGGATGTACTAAGGATATTCCTGATAAATTTCCAATGGACGCTATGCCTGCGCCTACAGCTATTAAAATCACAAGTTCAACCATCAAAGATAATCAAGAGATTACTCCAGAACATTCTATCACTGTTTCTTTCAACAACATTATGGATTCTGTAACCATGGATATATCTGGAATTAAAGGGAACACAAACCTCGATCCTACCAGCACTTCTGCAACTTTTAAGCCATTCTCAAAGATTGCAGAAGGTTCATACACAATGAAAATAACCGGGGTAGATGAATATGGTCAGGAAATTACTAAAACTATTACATTCGTTGTTACAAATAATGTTATTAGTGTTCCTTCATCATCAATGATTGCTTATTCGTCCAATCTTGACGGTGATTATGAGATATATTTAATTAAAACTGATGGTTCAGAGATGACACAGCTTACCAGTAATAGCGCTCAGGATACCCAGCCAGTATGGTCTCCAGACGGCAGGTTTATAGCATTTTCTTCGGATCGTGACGGCGTCCAGATGTGGAACTCAGACATTTTTGTGATGAGGGCTGATGGCTCTGCACAAACTAATTTGACAGATAGTCCGTTTATAAATGAGTTTACACCATGTTGGTCTTATGATGGGAAAAAGATATTATATCAGACCGATATGAAAGGTTTTATTGAATACTACGTGATGAGTTCAGACGGAACAAACTCAAGACTTATGGAAGATGCAGATATATTTGACTTTGCTTATCCATGGGTATTTGGTGACAATATGCTTATATCAGATAATACGAGTGGAAATTCTGAGATTTATCTGGAACCATTTGTTGGAGGGGACACTATTAATCTGACAAATCATTTTGCAAATGATTTTGCCCCGGCATGGTCTCCTGATGGGCGTAAGATCGTATTTGTATCTGATCGTGATTTTAATAATGAGATTTATATTATGGATGCTGATGGTTCAAACCAGAAGAGATTAACTCGTAACTTCGTGGACGACTCACAACCATGCTGGTCACCGTTTTGATTTGAGGCAATTGTTTTGGGGAAATAAAAATGTCTAACCGATTAGTAGAACTATTTGAAGATATGGCACTCATTACAAAGGTTAGGCGGAGATTGCCGTATTTATTTCAGCTAGCGGAATTAGAATGCTCAAGGGCCGGCAAGCTTGGAATGGAAATAGGTTCTATTCGAGAAAAAATAATAGTCTCATTACTTATCTATAAATTTGGGGAGAGAAATGTTGACACAGAAATTCCAATAACAGAAGCCGAAGTAGATGTAAAATTATTTGACTCATCCATATCAATCAAAACAATAACAGGCAAAGCACTTAATGGAGTAAAACTTATATGGACTGTTGATGCCCAAAATGCAATAGAGTTCAGCAATAAATATATACCTTCTTGCGATATTATATTGGTTCAAATTGTATGGAATAGCAGCGGAGGATTATATTACATTCCATTGGAAACGCAGATCAGGATTTTCAATGAAATGGAAAGACAGAATTACATAAAACTTCCTAAACTTGGGACGAATCCACGAGGCGTTGAGTTCACCAAACAATCTCTTGAAAACCTAATTGCCGATAATAATACTAGGAAAATACTAATAGAGTGGCAGAGAATGGATATGGAATTTAACCCATATAAGAGATGGATTGATCTTTGGAGAGAAAATTAACATGAAATCTACTAGACAAAAAGGAACAAAAACGAGTTCCTTTGGGTCCCCGGGCAGAATCGGGCATGACTCAAGCTCTTTTTATGCAAGTAAGCTATATGAAGGCTTGCCAACTGAAAAATTAACTGAATATGTAGAAAATCCTATCTCTTATGAATATCTCGATCAGATAATCTGCAAGACAAGCGAAAACATGGATGAATTACCGGATAACAGCGTTCATCTTATGGTTACTTCTCCGCCTTATAATGTGGGGAAAGAATATGATGAGAACCTTACACTTGATGAATATAGAGAATTTCTGAAAAGGATATGGACTGAGGTTAAACGTGTGCTTGTTCCCGGCGGCAGAGCATGTATCAACGTGGCAAATCTAGGTAGAAAACCATATATACCATTACATGCCTTCATTATTGAAGATATGATTTCTCTTGAATTTCTGATGCGCGGTGAGATAATCTGGAATAAGGCGTCTAGCGGTAGCCCATCAACTGCATGGGGAAGCTGGCTATCCGCTAAGAATCCAACTTTGAGAGATATTCACGAATACATTTTGATTTTTTCAAATGGATCATACAAACGTGAAGATATTGGTAGAGATAGCACTATTTCCAGAGACGAGTTCCTAGAATTCACCAAAAGCGTATGGACTTTCCCGGCTGAATCAGCAAGACGTGTTGGGCATCCAGCGCCTTTTCCTTTGGAATTACCCTATAGATTGATCCAGCTTTATACTTTTATTGAAGATGTAATATTAGACCCATTCATTGGAAGCGGACAATCCGCTATATCCGCAGTAAAAACAGGTCGTCATTATGTTGGATACGAGATAAATGAGCAATACGCTAAATTAGCGAGAAATCGAGTCAATGACTTCCAATATACTCATTGTTCGCCACAACTGTTTTAGGCTTTGTACCTGCTGAAAACAGACTTAAAATCCATTATCCCATACGAGTTTTTCCGTTAGTTGAGGAATAGTCAGAATTCATGAAAAAACACGGAGACACAGAGGCACGGAGAGAAAAATGAAGGCGGAGGGATAATGGATGAAGAAGAAACGAGTATTATAGTTTCATCCTTCACCACTCATCCTTCATAATTTCTAAGTTCTCTCCGTGCCTCTGTGTCTCCATGTCTCCGTGTTTAACTTCTTTTTATTTCTATAAGTGAAAAACTCGTATATCCCAGGTATGGACGATACATTTTATCAAAAATATCCCTGTATTTATCTACATTCTCTTTTTTTAGATTTATCGTCTCTGGCTTATATCTAATCATTTTGCAGGCTTGCCTCATGTCTGGATAATATCCCAGACCAACCACAGCGATTAGTGCCGCACCAAGTGATGCCTGTTCCTGACACACGGTTAATTTAACTTCCTTATCAAATACGTCAGCCGCTATCTGTGTCCACAATTCTGATGAGAATCCTCCACCAGCACCTATAATTGATATACTATCATTTGACTGCTCTGTAAGTTTTTCGTAGAAATAATATAGCTCAAAAATAACGCCTTCCATAATCGCTCTGGTAAGATTCGCAAATCCATGGCGCCTTGTCAATCCCATAAAACTGGCTTTTAGATTCGGTTTGGCTCTCGTTCCACTCAGATAGGGTATGAAAGCAAGTCCATCTGCACCGGGGGGAACTTCACTTGCTACTCGTGACATCTCTTTAAATACGCTGATCTCAGCAGGATTAAGACCATACATGCTGAAGCAACCCTCTGCGATAGTTCGCCACCAATTTAAAGATGCACCACCCGACAACGCTGCGCCTAACAATGAATAACCATGTTCTGGAAAGCAAAAGGCTATTGTATCTTCCCTTTTTAAGTAGTTTTCACCTGCTTTTGATACTTGGCTACCTGTGCCGATATTAAGAATAAACCCGCCAGAATGGTCACAAACTCCGCTTCCGATCATGCTCAATGGTTGATCTCCCCCGCCAATGGTTACAGGCGTCCCGATCATCAATCCGGTAGCATCAGCGATATGTTTGGATATGCCACCATCAAAGGTCGTTGTTACGGCAACTTTTGGGAATATACTCTCCTGCAAGCCAAGTTTGCTTATAAGACGATAATTCCAATCTCGCTTTTGTGTATCAAAGAAACCAGAACTTGATCCATTTGAGTGATCTGTGAGGAAAGTCTTTTCACCTGTTAATTCCTGTCTGATCCAATCCGTTGGAAGCAAGGCATGACCTATATTTATCTTTGAGCGTGTGCTGATATGATATACTGTTGGACCCATAAATCCTGTGGCAATACCGCACCCGCTTTTTTCGATCTCATCCCCACCGATCTCAGCTATCTCATCAAGAAAGGCTTTATCACATCTATCATCCTCCCACGTAATGATGTTGCTGATCGGTTCGCCTGATCGGTCATATAATACCGTTCCGTGCATTTGCCCTGAAAGACCTATACACCTAATCATTTTGGCATCAACACCAGTATCACTTATCACCTGCTGAATGGATTCAATGACCATCCTTAATACATAGTCACGATCCTGTTCGGCAGATGTCCCAGTAATGTATCCGTAGCCTTTCTGTGCAATTCCTAATATATCCCCGTTTTCAAAATTCAATATCAACGACTTAACACTGTTAGTTCCCAGATCGATCCCCAGTGAATACATTGAATTATCCTCTATTAGTTGTCATTAAAGTTTAGCGTTCTACTTTATTATAGATGAAATTTACGGGCAGGTCGCTTTTCTTGACTTTTATAATGTGATAGGGATACGTTAGAACGTCAAGAACCATACCTTTTACTTCGTCGGTTTCAGTCACAGTGACTTCAATCTTGTCATTTGATTCGTTGATCTGCGCTATCTCTGTAAGATACCCACTGGTTCGGAACTCGCCTCGAAATATGGCTATGACCATATAAGTTTTAAAATCAATCTCTGGTACACGTGGTATCTGATCGAGGTTGCTCGTATGCAAACTCCATATCTTTTCCCATTCTGCCTGATCTTTTATAACGAGTGAGTCATGTTTGTTATATCCGCTTTGAGTTCCTTTAGCTATGGTTTCAAATTCAGAATCCAGTTTGACGTCTTCAATCTTTATCTTTACAGAATTAGCGAACACTTCAGGATCAGATGCGATCAGTGCTTCAACCTTATAAGTACCAAACTCAATCTTTTTGGAGTCGTTGTCTTTTTGATTCCACTTAAAGACAAAAGTTTTTCTTTCCCCTGGGTCTAACATCATTGACATGAGTGCCTCCGTAAAAAATTTGCCACCTGACCATCTCCAAACTTCTTTATTTTCTGGTAGTTTCTTTACGATGAAGTCATAGTTTTTACCACTATTGAATGTTAAGTTCACAGGTTCATCTGTCCTGTTTTGAAGAACAATCGTCATCTCGATCTCTTCGCCGACCTTGTATATTTTCTTATCTGTTGATAGAGTAGATACTACGTCATTCATCATTGGACCGATGACGTTTTCAAAGCAACCTTGCAGTAGCAAAAGTACGGAGGGAAAGAACACTACCGTTACCAATAGGATGGCTATTTTAAGATAATTCTTATTAACATAAATTTTCATGTTTTCATCTCCATAAATAGCTTCGCTCAGTACAACACCATTGCTATACTGAGCGAAGTGAGGGGCATCTATTCAAGTTACATTGTGAGTGAAGAGTTATTCTTAACGGTAGACTAGCAAATACTGTGCCAGAAATAATCAAAGGATAAATTAGTGATGAGTGATCAGTAAAAAAGCTTTTGTCTTGAATACCTGTCACGCGTTACTCGTCACCCGTCACTTTTTTGAATTAAATCTGCGTAAATCCGTTCGATCCGCGTCATCCGCGTTCTATTTTCCAAAAGACTCTCTCAGAAATCTGAAAACATCATTCTAAATATCTGATACTTAATCACTTTACTCCATCTGGATTTACTTCTTCCGTTTTAGATTCGTTCGTTTTCGCAATAACGGTGTATGCCTTCATGATTGGACCATCAGCGTATTGCTTCATCATATCACCGAATTTCTTTAATCTTGGGTCCATGTTTTGTGTATTCATAAGTTGCATAAGAGTGAGTGGATTATCTACTTCTGCCATCATTATATAATCAGCAGAATTCTCATCTGGTTTCTGATTTGGCATAGGCATATTCTTTATAACCTTCATTTTTAGTCCTTGCATATCATTCATAGCAGGGATGAGATAATCATTGAATAGCTTTTCTGCCGAAGCTTGATTTGCCCCTTCTTTGAGTCTTAATGCCCCCATCATAACTACCGCTGAAGATGAAGGTTGCTCTGCTTTTTGTTCTTGTGCAAATATTATCGTTCCAATACCTGCCATAATTAATAATACAACAACAATCAAAGCGATAAACAGTTTTTTTTTCATAATTTTTTCTTCCTTAATAATTTAACCAAAGTTATTTAGTCATGAGTACTAAGTTTTTACCAATTTTCGATCCCCAAATCCTCAATGAGCTTCAAACGTTGAAAGTCACTATCCGCAGATACTATGATTAACTTATGCTGTATTGCTACTGCCGAAATCCACAGATCGTTATCTCTAAATCCCAGCTTCTCTGTTTTTGCAATCCTTCTTTGATTCTTGTCTTTCGGTCCAAAGTAATCAATTATTCTTGCTTTTATCCTTCCATAGACTCTTGCAGTCTCATTATCTATCTGATAGACGTGCATTTTATTAAAGAATTGTTCGATTAACTGAATATTATGTTGAGTCTGATTAGATTTATATGCGCCAAAAAATAATTCCCCAATAACCACTGAACAGGTTGATATTGGAACGTCAATCAATGATTCTATTTTCTGTAAAATAAATTCTTTATTAGACATAATCATAATACAGTGTGTGCTATCGAGTAAATACATCATCAAAACTCCGCATCAGAACGACTTTCTTGAATCATTTTAATAATTTTGTCGGCGTCATCACCAGACCATTTTCCAACAAACTCTAACAGGGTTCTTCCAGTAGATTTCGTATTTTTATCTGTTAATGAGTTTTTTAGAAAATTCTCAACGTCATCAGCATCAAACCTTATGGATTTGCCGACTCTTATCGTTTTTAATTCGCCTCGTTCAGCCATACGATAGATTGTCATTGGTGTTACTGCAAGTGTATATGCAATTTCCTTTGCTGTGTAATACTTTTTTCCGATCACATTAACCACCTCCGCACATATTCTAACATCAAAATCCCGCTTTGTCAATCACATTAATAACTTATTTAACTTTAGTAACATAACATATTTTGCATAACGACTCAGTCAGGTATTTTTGGGAACAATGTTTTCAGTAAATCTGTTACTCCGTCACTAACAATAGGCTTGATTGTCAGTTCTCTTTGCAAATATGCGTCATAAGGCGTTAATCTGCCGATGACTATTCTTGTTATCGTGTCATCATCAGCTTGTATGTAAATATTTACATCACTATAAACTTCCTCTGCGATACTGATTTCATTTTCGATGATGATGGTTGCTTTGTGCTGATTTCCAGAGACGCCTATCTTTCCCTGCCAGTCTTTATATTCGCTGTTCATTAGTCTCTTTGTTAAAAGTGGAATAATTTCATCCAATAGCATAGGAAGATTGATGAGCTTGAACATCTTTACCCCGCCAATAATACGGAGACTGTAACCAAGCGTATTTAATAGGTTTCTTAAATTCTCCCTGTTCCCATATTTACCGCAAAAAGTCAATAAACGATGACCACGAGAGAAAAGCTCATTATGCAATGACCATAAAAGTAGTGACCCAATATTAAGCCATTCATCTGTTTTTTGTAGACATATCTCTTTCAAATTCGTAACATCTCTGTTAAATTCTGTTGATGCTAGGACATATCCGAGCATTTCACCATTTCTTTCGGCTATTTTGATAACATCATCGCTTTTCTTTATTGCCTTTATGCGTTTTACGTTTATAGAGTTTGAGTAACAATTATTTGCAAACTCAGCCATTTTCACCTCGTCACCCGATGAATATGATCTTAAAATAATATCCTCTGGAACGTCTATTTTTTCTTCACTTATATCAAAATTAAATGCTTCCATGAAATCTTGATCAACGAACCCAAAGCGTCTATACATCGCATAAGCAGGATTTTCCACTCCCGTAGTAAGAAATGCACACGAACATCTTTTCACCGATGGATGTGCGAAAGTTTCCTGTATAGCAAGGCTCGAAAATCCGATTCTGCGATATTCAGGTTCTGTTGATACCCAGTCTATAAATGCACCAGTAATGTGAGTGTTATCGGGGAAATGATAAGCGTTACAGTCTACCTGTGTAAATACATGAGCAACTCTATGTCCTTCAATTGTAACGTAGACTTTTAGATCAACTCCATCATATTCAATATCGGTAACAGGTTTTGTATCATTATCATATCCTAGAATACGCATTGCCATTATACCACAGCATTCAGAAAAAGCTTTTGGGTTGAATACATTGCGAACTAAAACGTATTCATCTATTGGAATCTCATCAGGTATTCGCTCATCACCAGATACTTTCGAGAACCGATTGCGCCCCAGCCAATCAAGAGAAGCATTGCACGCCCTTTGACTGCGCTGAGAGAATGTCACTTCATTAATTATCAGCACTCTACCTTTACCAAAGTTGATACATGCACATACAGGTTCTAGAGTTTCATTATGATAAATTACTGCTTCCGCTTCACCTGAAATTGATACTATCCCACAGTTTGAAAATGGTATTTCATCAAGATAAAGATCAGCGAATACTGGTCGGTCAGCTAAATAAAGATTTTTCTTGTGATAACCACGAATGTGATTATAATCAACTTCTAACTCAGCTTTGCAGGCACTTAAAGGCAGGAATTCTGCACCGAAAATATTAGCAATTTTATTAAATTGCATCTCCGAAATAGGTTTACCAACGTCTCTTTCAAATCTACCAGTGCTTGATGCAAGAAGCAATCCGCCGCCGAGTTCCACGAATTTTTTAATGATCTGTATTTCTTCGTCTTTATATTCAAGTATTGGATAACCGCACATAGTCAAGACGTCATAGTTTTTTAGCACCGACCATTTCAGGTAATCCCTGTTATCTGTTGCCTGATATACGTCATCGGGTTCTATGTCTATCAGCGCATCAGACCAGCCTGCATCCCTTGAGCGATCAACGAGAATACGGATTCTTTCCCTCTGCATTTCTATATTTCTCCATTGAGTTTTCGGTTATAATATAAGATGATATAATAATAACATGATATAAAAATGACGTCAAATATAGAAATCATGAATCTTTCAACCTTTAAATCTATGTTGGTACAATAATTGCAATATGAATCATTATCGAGATAAAAAAGGAAGAATCGGACAGAAAACAAAAGGCTTGACCTGCGAAAATCGTCTCAGGCAAACTGACGTATTCATTTGTATGGAACTTGATGGGCTTATCCGACGGAAAAACGCCATTTTCATTGATCTTGGCTTTGGAAGATACCCGACAACGACAATTGAAACATACAAAAGGTTAGCAGGCATCAATCCCAACATCAAAGTCATCGGAGTTGAGATTGATAAAGAACGTCTGCTAGGCGCAAAGAAATACGAACAATCAAATGTTGAGTTCAGACTGGGTGGTTTTAATCTTCCACTCTTAAAAACGGAATCAGCAACGCTTATACGTTGTTATAATGTTTTGAGACAATATCCAGAGGAGGAATTCGCATCATCTATCGAGGCTATGGGACATTATCTCGTAGAAGGTGGGATAATACTCGAAGGAACGTCAGATCAGTTTGGCAGGCTTGTTTCATTTAATTTATTCACAAAAGATAAAGGCAAGATAGTCATACGTGGTTTGGTATTCGGAACGAATTTCAATTTTGACTTTTATCCAAGAGATTTCCAGAGTGTTTTACCTAAGAATTTTATCCAACACGTTATATACGGTGAATGGATATATCAGTTTTTTGAGGATTGGATGGCAAGTTACTATAAAATCATGAAACAAAAAATCCCTTCCCAACGCCATATTTTTTATGAATCCGCAATTATTCTCTGTAAAGAATACGGTTATAGTGTTTTGCAAACAAAAAGGCTTCTGAAACGAGGATTTCTCGTAGTCAAACAATAATCATTAAAAAAGGAGGGTTCCAAAATGTTACAAAGACTAACATTAGCGTTTATTGTTCTGCTAATTATTTCTTCAACGGCAATGTCAATGCCTCAGATAATGTCCAGTATATCCACAGAATTCGGTGTGTACGTGCCTTATATCGTCAATGTAGCGCCAAACGTCCCGAATTATACAATTAAACCTGATTTGGAAAATGTTGCCAACCGAAATCTATTCCAGCTCACAAATAAAGAGAAGGAATTGCTTGCAAAAAATGGATTTGTTGTTGATCAGACCAAATACAAGCAAGTCTATGATCTATATAACGATTGCCAGAAAAACAATATACCCATCTTTGTTACTACTGATTCAATGTTGCACGTATATCACATCCTCTACGATTATACTTTGCGCATACTGGAAACAAATAAGTTGTATGATGATCTTTATAAACTGAATGGTACGATGCTCAAAAGTGCAATGTCTCAATATGACCGTGCAACTGATCCACTAGCTAAAAAAGCAGTTAAAAGAAATTTGGCATACTTCGCTGTGGCAAGTGTACTTCTTGATCCTTCGATCACAATTCCCACACAAGTCAAAGATATGGTTAATGCCGAATTGAATTTGATAGATGCCCATAAGGGATTTGATCCATCACCAATTTTCGAGTACGACGAGGATTATAGCCAATACGTGCCACGAGGTCATTACACACGAAACGAGAATTTAAGCAGGTACTTCAAGTCCATGATGTGGTACGGACGTATGATGTTCAGAATCAGCCCAAGAGAAGGAAAAGAGAAGGCTATTGATGAGACTTTACAGGCGCTCTTCTTAGTTTCTGCCATGAAAAACGCTAATATTGGCGTTGAATCTGCGCTTGATGTATGGGACAGGATATATGAGCCAACTGTATTTTTCGTAGGAAAATCTGATGATCTGAACGTCTATGAATACATGCAGATCATGGAAAAGATATACGGACTAAGCTACGATTCCATGTCACCCGATGAACTTGCAGATGTTACAAAGATTGAGGCTTTTATCGAAGAAGCAAAGAATTATCGCAGTCCGATGATCAATTCAACTCTCGTCTGGGCAGGCGAAGACATCGGCGTCGTGACAAAGGGATTCAGGTTCATGGGTCAAAGGTTTATTCCTGATTCGTATATGTTCCAACAGCTTGTGGACGATAAGGTTATAGACAGAATGTTTCCAAAGGGGTTGGATATACTCGCTATCATGGGTTCTGATAGAGCTTACGATATTTTGACAAACCTATACAAAGAGAACCATTATCCCAAATATACAGAGCAGATAGCCAAATTAAAAGACGCTTTCACAAATATGGATGACGAAGTTTGGGCACAGAACCTTTACTGGAATTGGCTTTATGTGCTTATGCCATTACTTGAGCAGAAGGGCGACGGTTATCCAATATTTATGCAAAACGTAGCATGGACTGATAAAAACCTATCAACCGCACTTGGTTCGTGGACTGAACTTCGTCACGACACAATACTTTATGCAAAGCAAAGCTACACAACGAAAACGTCTCTTCCACCGACCCCGCAGTTGATTAAAGGCTACGTTGAACCCAATCCTGAACTATATGCAAGACTAGCTTCTTTAGCAAGGTTTACGAGAGAGGGTCTTTCTGACAGAGGTTTACTACTTCAGGAATTCGCATTAAAATTTAATCAACTGGAAGATTTGCTTTTATCTTTGAAGGAAATATCCGAGCTTGAGCTTATGAATCAGCCTTTGAGTAATGATCAGTACGGGCAGATCGTGAACATAGGGAAAACTCTGAAATCAATCGTAACTTTTCCACCGGAAATATCATCAAAAATAGAGAATCAGGAAGATGAAAGTATGGCTATCGTAGCTGATGTGCATACAGACCCAAATAGTAATCAGGTACTTGAGGAAGGTGTCGGGTATCCGATGAATATCTTTGTAGTCGTGCCTGTTGATGGCGAATTGAGAATAACTCAGGGTGCGATCTTCTCGTATTATGAATTTGAGTGGAAAATGAGCAATAGGCTTACTGATGGTGAATGGCAGAAAAAGCTTGAATCCGATCCGCCTGCGCTTCCGATATGGACGGGATCATTCATTGACCTTAGCATTAATCCAGAATTGGGAGAACATTTTACCGTCGAAAGTGAGATGATGTGGCGCCCTATGCAGTTAGATGTTAATATTAAGCCAGAAATTATCGAGGTAGGTACTGTGATCGAAGTGAATGCTGTCATTCAAGGCAATCTTGAATCACCTCCCATTGTCACCTTGAAACAGGGAGACGTAACACTGAAATCAGAGATGAAAGGTGAATTCGGAACATATACCGCTTCAGTTGATACAAAGGGAATGAAACCCGGTACTGCTCATGTTAAGGTATCAGGTAAACTTGGAGAGGAAGCGGTTACTTATGATGCGGATTTGATGCTTGAAAAATCAAGTGCTGTCGAATCGTCAGAAGTGTCAGGCTCACGCTCAAGTAAAGCCATAGAAATCAAAACTCGTATTTATGCGGTTTATCCGAACCCATTCAATCCTGATGTATGGATACCTTATGACATTGAAAATAGCGATAATGTGAATATCGAGATATACGATGCTCTTGGTCAGCTTGTCAGAACTCTTGATCTCGGCTACAAAGCTCGTGGTCATTACGTGGATGCAAGTAAAGCGGCATACTGGGATGGGCAAAACTCTCACGGAGAACAAGTAACAAGCGGAGTGTATTTCTACAAGCTTAAAGCGGGGAATTTCGTAGCCATAGGCAAAATGATCGCAGTAAAGTGAAAGGAAATATTTCCGGTAGGTTCCTTACGTTTTCGTTTTATTTATACGAGTTTTTCACTTATAGAAAAGAAGTTAACCACGGAGACACAGAATTTGATCAGTTTCAAACTGAGTTTGATCAATTGCACGGAGAGGAAAGGTGAGGTAATTCTTTCTTATTTCTATAAGTGAAAAACTCGTATTACTGAATAAAATCCGCGAAAATCCGTTTAATCCGCGTCATCCGCGTTCTATTCCTATTTTGTAAATTTAATTGACAATTTAACAAGCTAAAGCATGTTCTACAACTACAACGCTAAGTGAAAAACTCGTATAGTTATCGTTGAATCTTTATGATTTGATTCTTCTCGGCTGATTCTTCAGCTGCTAGACAAGATCGTACAGCTTCCATAGATTCTTCTGGAGTGATAACATTTGGTTTTTTCCCCTCTGCGACACAATTTACAAAGTATGCCAATTCTTCTCGAAGAGCGCCTGCCCGTAAACCGTGCAGTAATGGCCAGTAAGTTGTGTCTGGCGAATACCAACCATTCTTATCACAAACCGAAAAGTTGGGGTAAGTTTCGTGAATGTGTATAGACCCTTCGGTGCCTATGATCTCCATGCGCTCGTCGATCTGGAATGAGGTTTTATCAGGCAAGAACCAAACGTTTTCACATACACCGATGGCGCCAGTGTTGAAACGGTACATCGTCCAGCCCAAATCCGGGTGGGGTAAGTTCCTTACAGATAGGGATTGCGCATAGACTGTTTCCACCTTAGCTCCCGAGTACCATAGCATCAAGTCTGTATCGTGAACTCCGTCTCCAATTATTGGACCAATTTTGGGAAGCACAGTCGCACCGACAGCAGCCGGGATATTACGACGGGCATACATGGAGACGATCTTTCCAATCCTGCCTGAGGTAATCTCTTGTTTTGCGGAGGCATAGCGAGGATTGAAACGGCAGATATGCCCAACCATGAAGTATTTATCAGACGCATTTGCTGCACGAACCATAGCTTCACAGTCAGCAACTGTGGAAGCCATTGGCTTTTCAACAAAAACATGCTTTCCTGCTGCAATTGCGGCTAAGGTTGGATCCGTATGCTGATCCCACATTGTCACAATACTTACTGCATCCAATTCTTTGTTAGCCAGCATATCATTATAGTTCGTATAAGCATAAGGCACTTTAAAGGTATTCTTTAACTCATTTAATCGTGACTCTGTACGGGTGCATAGAGCAAAAAGCTCAACTTGTGGAATACCAGAAAGCGCCTCACAATGTTTTTCACCAAACCATCCCAAACCAATAACACCATATTTCACCCTTTTCATCTTTTTTCTCCTTGTATAATATGTATTGAACAAATAACCAAACTCCACTATCATCTTTACGATGATTGGGACTATTAATGCTTTTTCTATCACCCTTACAAGCATCAAAGGTATCGGGGAAGTGTATGCCGTAGGTATATTCGCTGAGATAGGAGACATCAACTGCTTTCCATCAGAAGCTCAGATAGCACGTTTAGCAGGTCTAGCGTGGATACGTCGTCAGTCAGGTAGCTTTCGAGGCAGAGACGACTGGACAAGCAATCCAACGCATATCTGAGATATTATCTTGTGGAGGCAGCAGATTCTCTGCGACAACACAATCCCGAGTTTACAGCATACTATTAAAAGAAGTATGCTGAAGTAACAAAGAACCAGCACAAGAGAGCGTTAGTATTAACAGTCCGTAAGGTGGTTCGTCTTGTTGATTGTCTATTGAGAACCAACAAGCTTTATCAGGTGAACATACCTTCATAGACACTAGCAGTCTCTTGAGCTTATGTCATTAATTCATGTTATTTATTAACATCACTGTTTGACATAAAGTCTAGCAAGTGTCACGATAAAAGTTTGTCAAAAAACGAGACCGTTGCAAATAGATTTCAATAATAATGAGGATTTGCAGTGAATAGAACAAAAAAACTCTTGCCAAAATGAAAAAAATACCATAGATTACCAAATTGACAAACATAAAGGAGGTAACTATGGTATTGGAAATACAAGAAAAAGATAACACATTTCGAGTGAAATGGCAAGTGAATTCACAAGGATTTTCAACAGACTGGATACCAGACACCCCATCAAACAGGAAATCAGTTCTGGAGTTCCTTCGATTGCTTCGTAATGATAAAGGAAAACGTTTATTTACCTTTCGGGAACTATCACTGCTCTTCGGAGGTAACAGTCGTCAGGTTGCGAGCCAGCATATGGAAGCCTTTCGTGATTATGGCAAGGTTCGTTGTGGATTCTTCAGTGTATTAAGTGCCAAACGAGAGTTAATATTTTTTCTTTTGATGTATCTTTTTATCCGACAGTCAGAAAGTGGCAAAGCGCCGATTGAAGCAATCATGCCAGAAGTGGTAAGAATGCCGTTGTATCGTTTGATAAAAGACCCGTTGGGAACAGTTTTGGGGGGTGGAGAATGTCAAGAAAAATGTCAAGATGGCAGATTTTAAGTCACATGAATGCCTTGCAGTATAGCTATTATACCATTGTCTATGCTACGCTCTGTTAGATTTAACTGCATTTTTTTCTAATTTAACATTGTCAATACGAGTTTTTCACTTATAGAAATAAGAAAGAATTTAAACACGGAGAGTTGTTGGAAAGTATGAGGGATGAAGGATGAAAATGAAGAAACAAGTATTACAGTATTTGATCAATTTCATCTATCATCTTTCCGCCTTCATACTTTTTCCTGGGTGCGTGCCAGCATCTCCTTATTCAATGGGATATCCCTTGCGTTTTTGTCCCCAGCCAGAACCTCAAACGGTATCTTTGACATATATTGGCGCTTATCCTCACAAGGCTTAATTGTCCCATCTACAACCTCGTATATATCTATTTTCTCAATGTCAATAACACCCAATCCACGCATATTAGCTATTTTTAGATAACCGATACCAGACGGTTCAAATCCCATAAGATAGCTTGCAACTGCGTCCACCATTGTCGTATTTTTACCGCCAATTACAAGGTTAGTCTGTATATTCTTGCCATGCCTAAATGCAGTGCCATCTCTGCCAACAATGCCTTCAATGACATTAAGGTCGGGTTTTAGCACTGAGGAAAGATCAGAAAGCCTTTTGCAAAGCACCTCTTCACGCAATTCAATTCCATTGGGTGAAATCTCATTATGACGATTGCCTAATTCCTCTGGGAATGAGCATAGATGACGTTTATGCGGAGGAGTGAGTGTTCCCATAAGGTTCTTCATGCAAAGGGTTGTAACCGCAAGATTATGCGTTTTCATCTTTGGAACATTGATGAAGTAGTTATCTTTATCTATTACTGTATTTGCGATGCTTATCTCCTTAAAAAATTCAGAGTCCGGTAGATGATATACTACGGGTTCATCATGGTTCAGATTGACCAGTGTGGAGCAATGTTGTTGGCACATTTCGGTATATCCGCCAAGACCGTAATATTCTTCCATAGCATCATTTCCACCGCCCTCTGCGATCATTATATCTTCTGGGGAGAGTCTAATTTCATTAAAATAGTCCACCATACCGGCAATAAAGTCGGGATGTGTGACAATCCCTGAATCACGGTCTGAGGATATTGTGATGTTTGGCTTCATCACGACCCTTTTCTTAATATCGGGTTTGAGTGCTTTGATAAACTCATATCCAGCACGAGCCATATTTTTTGGTGAAGGGTCGCAACCGCATTCCAATTTATATACATAAACTGCATCATCAGTAATGTGATTAATCATATTAATCTCCGTTATGTTAAACACCTATTAAGAGAAGGATATATTTTTATTCCAGCCATTCGACTAATTTTAATGCTGAACCAGTGCTTTCGTCAAGACTTTTGGCGAGTTCAAGTGCCTCTTTATAAATGTCACTCGTTTTGTCTCCCCCACATGCGGCGATAAAACCAATAATGGTAAATACGCCTTCGGATATGGCTAAAGCCGCGCGCATCTCGTCATCCTGTATTTCGACTTTTTTTATGAAATACGTTAGTTCAATACCAAGCTGTATTGGCGTAGCTATCTCTCCAGATTTGAGCATGATTTTACTAATATTAAGGATATTTCTTAATGAATCTATAACAGTGTTTGCATGAAGTTGAGTAGCTATCTGAAAAGCTTCTATATAAGCATTTGCTGATTCAGTCCAGTTTTTCTTTGTAGCTTGCACAACTGCTATACTCCCTAGCGTCCTGCTTTGCTCTAAAAAATTGTCAATTTCATGTTCCAGTGCTAAGGCATCTTTATAATATTGAAGAGCTTTGTCAATTTCTCCAATCTGCTGATAAAGTGTTCCAGCATTGTTTATTAAGGATGCTTGCTCTGATTTATTACCAAGTTTGGCAAATGATTTTATAGATTCCTCATAATATTTTATGGCGCTTTTATAATCTCTTGCAGATATATAAACGTCGCCAATATTGCTTGAAACCATCGCTTCCCCTTGCAGATCATTATTCTGATTAAAGATTTTGACAGCATCACTGAAATATTGAAGGGCTATATCATTTTTCCCTAAACTCGTATACATTAATCCTAGATTATTCATTAATCCTGCTTTTATTCTTTTATCATCAAGATGATCAGATAAATCTAAAGATTTCTCAAAATAGCTAATCGCTTCGTCATTGTTACCAAGTTCTCTGTGGATTGCTCCAAGAGCATTTAATACTGATGATTCAAGTCTTTTATCTTGAATATTATGAGCTAAAAAACCAGTGGTTTTATATGCTTCTATTGCATCTTCCCATTTCCCACGATTATAGCACAAGATTCCAAAATTAAGCATAGTGCTTGCTTGTAATCTGATTTCACCCTGATTTTTGTGCATTTCAGCTAATTCTGTTACATAATACTTAACTACACTCCAGTAACCGTGATCTAATAGAAATCCTCCGATATTGTTTAAAGCCAATGTCAAAGTATGTAGATCACCTTTACTGAATGACAATCTCAATATATTAAGGCAGTTAGATAATTCCAATTTCATCATCTCTAGCGCAGGTTTAACAAGCATCTCCATAGCAACTTCCTGAATCTGATGTTTCGTCATACCTTCTGGCATCTGAGGTTCAATTGCTTTAGTCGCTGTGTCGGGTTGAGTCATAGGTACTGTAGCGTTCAGGAACTCTATAAAATATTCAGCCATGCGCTCTTTATATTTCTCTTTATCCGGATCCTCTGCAAATACTTGCTCTGCCTTTGCTTTTGCCATCTGATGCAATCCAAGCCTTTTTCCCTGCTGATAGCTTTCAACAAGTGATAATCCGATCACCCGTTTCATTGCTTTATCAAAAGCGTCATCACTCAGTTTACAGACTTCTTGAAGCGCTTGTCGACTCGCAGTTGGTGAAAATAACGACATTACTGCAAACAGCTTTCGTCCATCCTTCAAAGCAAGTTTCAATGAATTAGAAAATATATAATCAAAATTGTAGGGGCAATCCCTTGCGGTTGCCCTACTTGCTTTTTTGAGGTCTTTTAGTACGCTTTCGAGAGTCTTTTCACCAGACGTTACTTGAGATACCACAAGGCGCATCGCCATAGGCTGTCCGTCTGTGAAATGGACTATCTGAATTAACTCGTTTACGTCAATCTGATTCGGGGGATTTATCTGCAAGCCTTTTATTGATCCATAAGCAACAAGCAGTCTAATGGAGTCTGCCTGTTTCATCATACTGACGTGAATTTGCTTTTCGTTTATCTCTAACGGTTCACGACTGGTTATGAGTGCCTTGCAATTGATAGGCAGATTGCTTAATAAGCTTCTGATTGCATCGGATTTAACAAGACTCTCCATGCTGTCAAATACGAGTAGTTTCCATTTATTTCCACTCAGACTTTTGAGTATGTTATCTCTTAATTCTGCTTCAGTCTCATCACCTGTTAATTCAAGTCCGCATTTATGCGCCAAAGCAGTGAAAAAACCCTCCGAGCTACTGATACGTTTGAGAGGATCATTAGCTTTTACGTGTTCCCTCAATTCTTTTGGTGGATCAGTATGTCCTGATAACCATATAAGATCACTGAACCATTCCGCCATACGATACGCTGACTCTATTGCAATCGCTGTCTTACCTATTCCCGCTTCACCTTGCAGACAGACAATCTGAACTCCATCTCTGCGTTCTGGATCAAGTGATGTTAGTATGTCACTCAATTCACGCCTTCTGCCGACAAATTTCTGTTCACGGGTCATCATTGGATCAATCGGCGCCTGTGGTGGAAAAGAGAGTTTTGTCTTAGGTTCGGGTAGAAACTCTAAAGATTCGGCATCCATGATGCTCATATCTTTATCCAGAAGCGAATCATTGAGGAACAGGACAGGCATTGCCCATTCGTGAACAGGTATCTGCCAGTCGCTTGCCATTGCATGACGTGCAATTGAAACTGATTCATCAATAGGCTTTCCAGTTGCAAGGACATTGTATAGGTTTTTCACAAATGTCAGATCAGCAAGTTCGGATATACTTCCTTGCATTGCGATCAGGGCAGGTAAACCAGTATCCATTAAGGTATTTGCAATCCCATAAATTTCACTTGCATCTGCCGAATGACACGAGTTTAATACAACAAGGCGCAAGCCACCCCTTAAACCTGTCGTTATCTGCTCACGGATCCAGATTTCTTCAGCAAGATCAACACTTGCATGTCTCGTCTCAAATACCAGTCTTCCGATTGCGCCGTGACCAACAAAATGTAATACCTGATAGTTATCGCTTGATTCCCACGAAAGAGATTCTCTGGTTACGTGCTTACGGATTTTTATATCGGCTGGGAAAGGTTCTCCCTCAAGTTTTTTAAATATATCGGTGTGTGCATTTACATCGAGAGGGGAAATTTGTTCGGGATCATCATCAGGCATGGTTTCATTGAGGATAGGTCCGGATATAGCGGTAAGTACCCTGAGATTTCCTTGTTTTTGTATAAAGTCAGGGGTATTCCGACCAGTTGTTGCAACTCTTACGATCCCTCTGGTTCTAGCGACCCAGTTTGTTCCATCGTTGAGTAGTTCCCATGGTATAGATGCAAGATTATCACTAACGGAAAGTGCAATAGCTGACGGATCAGATAATTTGTATTGTTCCAGAGCATTATCAGTGAAAATTCGCTGGAAAAGTTTTATACCGAAGTCTCTAAGCTTCTGCTCATTAAGCACATTTAATCGGATCGAGGCTATATCATCCTTGAATTCTTCAACAGAAAGCGGAGGATTTATGGCTACTGGCACATCATTGATTACTGCACTTTTGAATGTTATAAAACACTTGATTGATTTCATCTTAATATTTCAAAGTCATGCTAACGTTCATGACATTTTGACGCCATTTGACCCCGGATTTCCATGGTTCCTTTATCGAAAAAGTTGAAGGTAATTTAGCTTTTCCGTCTTGCTTGTTATCAATTTGAATATTGCTGTAGCTAACCTCAACTTTGGAATCCATCGTAATTCTATATGTCAATGAGAGCATAAGTGTATGCGTTTTTTCCACAATGCCACCAAGAAAGTGTTTTTCTCCATTCATCGCTTCAGCGCTGTAGTCATATATGCTTCCACCTATCTCGCCTTTCCTTACTCTGTCATAAGAAAGCTTTGCCTGAATGTCCTTTGAGAAAGAGCGATTTAATTCAAAGAATAGATCATCAGCATTGGGTCCTATCCAGTGACCAAGAGGAGTATTAAAGTTTTTATAAGAAGTGGGTATCGGTGGGTCTTGTATTATTCTTCTATGCACGTACGTCCATGGTTCAACTCGTGCGTATTCAGCACGAAAATCAGTGTCATCTATCCCAAAGGGATCAACGAGCAAGAATCCACTCAAAACTGCCCAACGAAAGCTTGGGTATTTAAATGGATTCTCACCAGGATAAAAGTCATCCAGAAACAAAGCAGAATATACCTTAGTGTTTGGTAAAAGGCAAATATCTGCGTCAAGTTCCATAGTGTTATTTCCAATGTCACCAAGGTAATCCTCTGCCATTTGATAGGGCATTATCGGATTTATAAGTTCAAGATGAAGTTTGTCGGCATATACGTAGGCTTCCTGCCATGCAACAGAAACACCAGAGAATGGATTTAATTCATATCTATGGGCAGAGAGATATTTTCCGACAACGCCATTCATACTGTTTGTTATATCGTATGTCATATTGTATTGCTTTGAGATATTATCACGCAAGAATCCCAATATGCTAGTGAATTTGAGTTTCCATACTTCAATTGGCAGTTTCACTATATTAAACGTTGGATTAACTCCAGCTAATCCAATCACGCCATTATAACCCGATCCCCAGAGAACCGCATCTTTGCCCACCTGAACATTAGCCCACGGAAGTTCAAAGATTAGATAAGAGTCGGATGTTGCTTCCCATGGATAACGTGTAAAATATGGTTGCCAAATAGGTCTAAGTTCGTCACTATTTTCGTAAGATGCTCTGACGTCACTATAGAATACCAGTCCATCTTTCAGTTCTCCTTGCAGGATAAGTTGACCCGATGACTTGTATATCATAAGATCTTCAGTTCCTTTTTTTACAATAACGTCCTGAGTATAACCAGCTTGAGCAATAAAATTTTTCTCGTTACCTGACCAATCTAAAAGGTATTTTCGTTTGTTTAATCCTGTTACTCCAAGCTCATCTAGTTCCTGTGCAAACTCAGTTTTTAACTCATCCAGTTGAGTTTTTTCAGTTTTACTCAGGCTTAATTTGCCATCTTCCACCTGTTTTATTACGTGGAGAATCATCTTAGCCATCTCGTCACGGGTGTATGGCTTGGTGTTACTCAGATAGTCTTTAAGTACGCCTTTAGCCTGAAATCTTTCGATGAAATGGTAAGACCAATGGTCAAGCGGAACAGAAATCGGAGAAGCCAATAAGTATGAGGTTATAAGAAACGCATTAATGAAGATTAATATCACAGCTAAGTGAGTTTTCATTTTTTTACCCCAAACAATAATGCTCAATAAGTATCTCCGCCAAAAAATACCCTGAATGTTCTAAATAGAATTTTGAGATCATTTACAAAAGATAGCTTTTCTATATATTCATGATCATAAGAAATTCCTTCACGAATAGATCCCGTTCTTTGCGGACTTAATTGCCATAACCCAGTCATACCAGGCTTTACTAGATGCCTTTGGTTTTCCAAATCATTATATTGTTGAGCTAAAAAGAGCATTTCAGGTCGTGGACCTATTAAACTCATTTCACCTTTCAGAACATTAAAAAGTTGCGGTAATTCATCAAGGCTTGTTCTCCGCAACCACTTACCTACTAGAGTAATGCGGGGATCGTTAGATGATTTGGGCTTCTCTGAATATGCCGATGCATCTACATACATTGAGCGGAATTTATATATGGTAAATGGGATATTACTTAAACCGATTCTCTCTTGACAAAAAAATACAGGACCTTTTGAGGTTGCTTTTATTAAAATTGAAATACATAACATAAAAGGTGAAAGAATTATAATAAGGACTGTGGCTATAAAAAAGTCGAGAACTGGTTTTCCAAATCTAGCATAACAAGATGATCTCTGTTTTTCCATTATTTATTTCCTCCGAACATGGATTTTTGCATCACTCAATTATCTTTTTTAATAATCCAAAATCTCAATTACTGTTTAGCTAAAGTATTGATAAGTTCTAGGAATTTTTCTAGTATTTCAGATTTTTCAAAGTGTTTAGAAACATAAGAACGTCCATTATTGCCATATTCTTCTCTTAATTCGCTAGAACTGCAAAGATGCAAAATTGCTTTCGTAAGTGCTTCAGCATTCTCTGGCTCTACAATTAATCCAGATTTTGCTTGACTGATTATCCTTGCTGCTTCACTATTGGAGTTAACTGATGCAACTACGGGAGTCGCACTTGCCATATAGGTTAAAAGCTTGGATGGTAGAACCACGTCCACTATACTAGCCTTTTGAGTTATTACTAAAACATCGGCGGCTGAAATCATATAAGGAAGTAGGTCTCTGGGTTGGAGAGGAAGAAAACGAAGATTTGATAGTTTCATCAAATTTGCTTTTTTTTCTAAACTAGACTTAAGAGTACCATCGCCTACGATAAAAAAAGCAATATTTGTATACTCTTTTAAAACAAAAGCTGCATCAAGAAGCGTCTCTAAACCTTGCTTATTACCAATGTTTCCAGCATACATAACCAAAAAAGTTTCATTGGATAGGTCATTTTTTGCACGAAATACGTTGTCTCTCTCTACAGGTTTAATAAAATCCAGATCAACCCAGTTAGGTAAATAGTGCACTTTTTGTCTGGGAACTTTCTTGTTGTATAGATTCTCAGCGAACCCCATGGATATTACAGTAATTGCTTTTGCTTTGTTATAAATAAATTTTTCTAACCTATAAAATGCCTGCGCGACTTTCCCTTGTTTTAACATTCCCAAATTTATTGCTGTATCAGGAAGTAAGTCTTGTATATGGAAGATGAAAGGAGTTTTCCTTGTCAAACCAATAAGATAAGCTGTAAGTCCAGTTGTAAGCGGCGGAGAAACAGACAATATTATATCACAATGCTTACTGAATCGCAAACCAACAAATAGGGAAACAACGGGGAAAAAAAATTCATGAAAAATCTGCCGTAATCCTTTCCGTCGGCTAATAAGCATATATGTCCGCAGGATATTAACACCTTTGCGATTTTCTTTAACAAACCACTTTTCTTTATATTCTTTAGGAATATACCAATGTGGATAATATGGAAAAGTAGTTATAACGGTAACATCTGCTCCTTTTTGTACCAAATATTCACAAAGTTCTGTAGTATATGGTCCGATACCCGTTAGTTCCGGATAGTAATGCCTACTAAGAACGACGATTTTCATAATTGACTATAAACCTCTGCAATGTCTTTAAGGACAAATCCTATATTATTGTGACAAGGATTTATTAGACGAGTTCGGCATTTTCCAAGCTACAGCTTTCATTGAATTCCCCCAATGTCCGAATAAGATATTACCAAGGTAGAAAAGCATTTTGAAAAGCCAAAAAAGCGGCTTAGGTTCGAAAAGTCTGTATATCTTGAAAGTCCACGGCTGGTAGTAAATCAAGTGCTGTTTAAAACTCCATCTTTCTGCTCCATATAATGCAAAGACTTGAGCCAACCCCCTTGGATGAAGACGATTGATGAAATTTCCTGCATCTTCGTATTCACCTGAAACACCTACCTTCACTGCCAGCTTCGTTAAGGGTGAGTCTGCTGGTTCTGCGATAATAACAGCTCTGGATGCTATTCGCATCATCTCTCGAACACCTTGATAGGCATCCGTCAAATGATGTAAGCCATCATGGACAAAAGCAAGCTCAAATACATTATCTTTAAAAGGTAAATTTGCGACATCTCCTACGACAAGATGATATGAAACTCCGTAACGACTGGCTCTTTCCTTAGCGCGTTGAAGGGCTTCAAATGAAATGTCTACACCAACTATCTTCATTCCTCGTCTAGCCAGATACTCAGCATCCATCCCAGAACCGCAACAAACGACTAACGTTCTAGCATCTTTAATTTTGCCATTTAAAAATTTTAATGCACTTCGTAACTTAAAATCAATAAGGTATCTTACAGGGGAAGGATAACAATAAGGTCTGGTGATTTCGACCTCTGGTTCTGGGTGATCTCTGTAAAACTTGATTTGCTCCTTCTCACTTGATACATTAGACATAGATTAATGAGCCTCCACCTAAACTATCCTAATTCGATGCAAGATCGAATATTAAAAATATTCTGACAATAGTTTAATTTAACAATATACCATTGTCAAGACAAAATACTCTTTGGGAATGCAAACATTGCATACGAAAAATAATTAGTCTAAAAAACTGAAAAGATAAGATTCTTTCACAAAACCCGATTCTTAAAACCACCAATGACGTATCTTATATCGCCCCTTAACAGATACAAGATGGTTCTCCTTAATAGAGAGAGCTTTGCATAAAGCTTTTCGTATTTACTCTTATTTACAGAGAATTTCCGATTAATATACTCTATCTCTGCAATCCACTTTGAGCTATTATCTCCCATAGATTTGGACATACTCTGAAATCTCAAAGCACCCCAAAAAGCATTAATATACTTAAAACGTGCACCTTTAGTTAATAACCTGAAAAAGAACTCAATATCCATTGCATAATGGAGATTTTCATCTATATAGCCATATTTTTCAAACACTGATCGATTAAAGAAAGCGCTTTGATTTGCGGCTATTATACCTTCATAAATAGATGTAAATCTCGATATTGGAGGATAGTGAAGTTCACGGATTATACGATCATAGATATCAATATGTTTAGTATTGCCAAAAAATACGTCTACGCAGTTTGAAAATTTGCCAGCAACTGTATCAAAAGCACCAGGAAAATAGATATCGTCTGAATTCTGCCAACCGATAATTTCACCTGTACAAATCTTGAATCCTTTATTAAGTGCGTGAGACTGCCCGTTATCAGGTTCAGAAACCCAGTATGCCAGATACTTTTCATATTTTTTTATTATATCAACTGAACCATCAGTGGAACCGCCATCAATTATTATATACTCAAGATATGGGTAATTCTGCTCTATAACAGACAAAATTGTTCTTTCGAGAAACTTCGCCTGATTATAAGAAGGGGTAACAATGGAAATTTTGGGCAATATATTCATGATTATTTATACCTTCGTAGCAGCCGATCTCAAAAATTGTCCCATTTATGAAATGTTAGTTACGAACTTAAAACTGGTTCTTCATATTGAATCTTTAATTTGACTAGTTTCAGCTTCTGATTTTCTGATGAGTTAGTTAAGAGCGCGCCAGTCCAAAACCACAATTGAGGACTATCAAAAGCGGCATTGAATAATCCTGAAGTGATAAAATATAACCATATAAATACTATTACAGCCAGAACATTATCTTGAGAATTGGTTATTCGATTTGATCTTTTCCAAATTCTAAGAATTCCCACGCCGCACTTATAAATGATTCCTATAAATAACAATAATCCGATAATACCAGTTTCAAAGAGAATTTCTAAAAATATATTATGGACAAACATATAACCGTCATATCCATTACCGAATCCAATTCCAAATATTGGACTGTTAGTAAAATCATTGTATTGCTTTTCAATCAATACCGTTCTAATGTCAACGGATTCATTTTCATTAGTTGGCGTTGCCAATCCTCGTGCGTAATTTATAAGATTTAGTATCTTTGCTGACCTTCTCAGAAGAATTGTGGGTGAAAATTTATCGCCAGCTTTAATTAAAATGGTAATTGACAAAGCAATAGCAAGGATGAGGATGAATATATGCTGAAATCTTATTTTTATTTTTAACATTCTTTTGCGCCAAAAATATACGAGCATTACTATCAATATTACTACAAAACTCAACGTAGAACCACGAGCACCAGACAGAAGAGTACACAAGAAAAAGATAATCAAGTAACTCACACAGACCAAGAGATGTTTCCATGATAACCGCCGAAAAGTTGCCTGAAAGAAGCAAAAGCAAATCACCATTATTGCTCCCTGCGATAGAAGGCAAATATGAAGATTATAACCCCAATAGCTTATCCCTGTAAACATAAGAGCACGTGGGGTTAACAATGCTCGGAATATTGTATAAGAACCTAAAAAAAAAGCAAGCCCGAATGCAATCTTAAAACTTCTAATCGCTACCTGACGATTAAGCATATTGCCTATAAAGAAAGGCGGAACAGATTGAATTAATAAAAACATCATTTTCTTATCTGCACCTGATGAATATGAAAACAAAGAATACTGTATAAACATATATAGCAGGAATACTATAAACATACCTGTATTGGAATTCAGCATTTTTGGGGGGTTTTTTGTTCGATACCTATAAAAAAATAGTGAAAAAAATGTCAAACTATTTAAACAAACAAGATAAGCTGCGGTCAGATTCGTAAATGGCTCAATACCAGCAATTTCAATTGCCAAAAAGTATAAATAATATCCTCCGAACATCACAGCCACCAGCACTGATGGCAGAAATACTAATCCTAGCACAATTAGTAATGCTCCCAGCAACAAGAGTATGCGAAAATCCAAAATAAACGCCGTTGCTATAAACAGAATACCACTACAGATAGTGATTATTGAATAAAATTGTGTTGGACGAATGGCAATAGTATATTTCATATTTGAAGATTAGAAACGGTATCAACTTATACCTTTTTCAGTTAGTTATCAAGTCGCTAATTAATCTTTCCAATTTGGCGGTATTTGCTTCTAGGGAATAGGTTCTTTCTACAAATTTCTCCCCTATTTCGCCAATACTCTGCCTTAACCCTGGATATTCTAACAACTGTATAACCGCCTGTGCAAAATCATCAGGCGTATCTGCTATAATTATATTTTCCCCGTTTGTAACATCCAATCCCTCACACCCAAGAGAAGTAGAAATAACTGGAGTGCCACAAGCCATTGATTCAAGTATTTTTAATCGAGTTCCACTACCGTATCTCAAAGGAACTATGGAAAGCTTGCTTTTTTTTAAGAAAGGAACTGTAGATTCGACAAGACCTGTTATGATAATATCGTCAGAATCCAACCTTTTTATGTTCTCAGTGGGATTTTTCCCAACTACATAAAGTTTAACATTATTATGTTTTTTCTTGATCTTCTGCCAAACTTCTTCTACAAAATATGTTATTGCGTCTATATTTGGGAAGTAGCTCATTGAACCTGTAAAACAGATAGCATCCTCTTTTTCGGCTTCACCACCAGCATAATCTTTTACATCAATGAAATTTGGAATAATCTCAATTTTTGAACTATCAACTAATTGCCGATAGAATCTAGCATCATTTTCTGAAACAACAACGATCTTATTTACTAATTGTGTATATTTTCTTTCATAAATTAACTCATTTATCCATTTATATAGCCAAATTATTTTCCATATTGGGGACCGATCAAACTTAGATTTCTGATAAGTAACGTCAGATTCGAAATTTTGTGTACCCATAATGGTTTTTATATCTTTGCCTAGAATATTCTTAATGTAGTGAGTAGTAAAGGTTTTCTCAAACCACACAACATTTATATTAGAATCCTGTATAAGCTGCTTGATGATTGCTGATGCTTCTGGATGACAAAACCATAAATTGGATATACCAAACCATAATTCAGATATAGCTTTAATATGTGGAATCGAAACAATGTTATTTAAAATTGGGTTTTTAAAGATATTATTTCGAATAAACCAAACAGATTGACAGAATGATTCCAGGTGTTTTTTCGCCTCATCAGCAGGATAACTAGGATCCCTGCAAAATGAGATCAGAAAAACTTCACTAAATCGAGATAAGGCGGCAAGCAGATTATATACTCGAATATTGTCACCGGATGTTAGAGGATACGGCGGAAAAACTGAAATAAAAAGGATTTTAGGTTTCATGACTGTCATATTAGCCCATTATACCACTATTGCAACTATGTGATTACAAGTAATTAACGAGATAGAAATAATTGGACAATTTAATGAAGCCAAGGGGAATAGTTTAAACGATAACTGAGTTCTCTCGGTCTTTCCCCAATCTTCCGAGCGGGAACTCCGGCTACAATAGAGTATGGAGATACATTTGAAGTTACCACTGCTCCTGCTGCTACAACAGATCCAGTACCTATAATCACTCCAGGCAAAATTATCGATCTTGTACTAAGCCAAGCAAAATCTCCTATATTCACATTACCAATACGACCGGCGAAATCAGGAGATTTGGGGTCATGATCTGCTGTCCATATCATTACTTCAGGTGAAATATTGACATTTTCACCTATCTTGACACTTCCCCGACCATCTATCAGACAGTCTCGATTGATTACACAATTCTCACCGATCTCGATACCGCCAATGGTGAAAAGTTTTAAACCCATATGAATAGCTGTTCCCCTTCCTATCTTGACTCTAAAAATATTTCGGTAAAACCAATTTCGTATATAGTAAGAAGGTACCTTGTTGATGAAATGGTTTGCTATGTACATCAACAGGTACTTAATATATCTTCTAAGTTTCTGTGTATGCTTCATTGATATAATACCAATCATCAGAATTATTATTAAACGACACTTCAGGAGAACACCTTAACTACTGGATCACTTTGTTTCCTTAGCTTTCCATGTTTGTAATCCGTTGAATTCAAAGTTAAAATCAATTACACTAACATTGGCTTCTTGCAGTTTCTTTCTAACTAAATGCTCTCGATCAGGTTGAGCATAGAACAATAAACAACCTCCGCCACCTGCGCCGCAAGCTTTCCCGCCAAGAGCCCCACTTTCCATAACAGATTCAAACATAGCATCTATTTGTGGATTAGTAACCGATGGATGAAGGGCTTTCTGATTTTCCCAGTTTTCGTTGAGTAATTTTCCAAAATTCGTCAAATCCTCTTTTAACAGAGCATCCTTCATTTCAGACGCAATTGCTCTCAGATTTCTTAAAGCCTGCCTTGTCTTTGGGTCTTCTTTCTCATAAGCCTCTTTTACTTTGGCATGAATATCACCACTCAAACGGGACTTTCCAGTATAACACAATACCAGATTTTTTTCTAGCTCAAATATTATGTCATTAGAAATCTGGATTTTTGAGACCTTTACATCTTCTCCCATAAACTCCATAAAATTTATGCCCCCTAAAGCAGATGCATAGTGATCCTGTTTGCCACCTAATATATTCAGTTCCTGACGTTCGATCAGGCTGGCTTTTTCTGCTATTTCATAAGGTAAAGACGTCAATCCAGTAAATGCACTTAAAGCACCAATCAATGCAACGCCCATAGATGCTGATGTTCCTAACCCGGATCCTGCAGGGGCATTGGATCTGGTAATGACTTCTAAACCACCTTGTATGTCCATCTGTTTAATAGCCGCTTTTGCAAGATCAACGTTGCCATTATACTCAAGCTGTTTGACCCCTTCTGCTTCCTCGTAAATATCAAAATCAGCGGAGTAAATTCTCACAGTGTTATTTTTCAAATTTTCTTCATGATCGCCATTTAGTAGTTTTTTGATTGTTACATAAGAATAAACATCTATTGTCGCATTGACGACCAAACCTTTGGATTCCTCTGTGAAAATCGCTACATCCGTCCAGCCTCCGCTAAAGTCAATCCTGACTGGAGACCTGCTTCTTAATATTATATCATTTTCCATAAAAACCTCACATTTTTCTAAATTCTGATCTTTAATTCATTTGCGATAGGGCATTGGATATTTTATGAATAGAACGCAGATAACGCGGATTTAGGCAGATTTTCGCAGATTTAATTTATTACCTAATTTATCCGCGAAAATCTGCCTAAATCCGCGTCCTCCACGTTCTATTTCCTAAATGATTTATAAATTTCATAAGTCTCTTTTGCTGTGTTTTCCCAATTAAATAGTTTAGCTCTTTCTAATCCTTTCTTTATCAATTGCTTAGAAAAATCAGCACTATCTGTAATTTGATCTAGGCGTGCTATCAATTCTTCTTCAGATGATGGATCAAAGTAAATGCCAGCATCACCCACGATTTCTGGAATTGACGATGTGTTGGAAACAATAACAGGAGTACCACAATTCATTGCCTCAAGAGGAGGGAAACCAAATCCCTCGTATAGAGACGTATAAACAAAGACATGAGCGGAAGAATATAAAGCCATTATTTCTTTATCATTAATACCTGTAAGTAATTTTACGGAATTTTCTATTCTAGCATTCTTAATAATTGCGATTTCATCTTTAGAAAAGACTTTTCTTCCTCCGACACATACAAGCTCAAAATCTTGACTTTTATTCCATTTAGAATATGCTTTTAATAATGTTATAAAATTTTTGTACCCTTCTCGAAGTCCTACATAAAGGATAAAAGGTTTATTAAGATTATATTTCTTTCTTATTGTATTCTTTTCGTCTTCCGTCGCCTTTCTAAAATCTTTACTTACTGCTAGATAAGTTACCATAATTTTACTCTCTGGAACGTTATTATATTCCAGTATATCTTTTTTTGTATTTTCTGATATTGCAATTATAGCATCTGCTGATTTGATACACTTCATTTGTCTTTCTATAAAAGTATCAGCTTCTTTGCTTGATTTATAGAATTTTTTATATATTAGGTCATAGACCGTAATGACTTTGAATGCTTTTATATTTTCAGGAACCCTATAATATGTTGTATGGTAAATATCCGAGTCAAATTTATTAACAAGATAAGGTAAAAACACTGAATCAATCTTTTTTAGAAATCCTCTAACTTTAGGAATCTTGCTCAAATATTTAATAGGTTCTCGAATTATCAAATTCTCATTCTTTTCGAATAGGTCTGAAAATCTGAATAAAAACATACTTAAATCATCGTAATTTTCTAAATTCTTTATCAATTCAATAAAATATCTATTTATCCCGCCATATTTTTGTAAGTGAAATATAATTCCATCGTAAAAGATATTCATTGTAACTCTCCAGCTTCTTTTAAAGTAATTATCTTATTTGAGTTGGTTTCATATACTTCCATACCAGATATTGCTTTAATTCTTTCAATTCCTCTTAAATATGTTAGGTTACCATTTTTATCTCTTGATTCTCTAAATTTTGATTCTATAAATCCTTCCTCTACGCTTAACTCCTTGAAATTATTAGCTACATCCTTCCTTAAAAAAAAAGCATTATTTCCCGCGCTGTTAGCACCAATAAATACATATCCTTTTTCTTTGCCTAATTCAACAATAGCTTTTAAAGACGCTCCAAAATAAAGGTTTGAATAATGTGCTTTTGTCCTAACAAAATCATCTTGATATGGAATTGTTACTGAGATGTACGGACCAAAGCAGCTATTATATTCAATAACGACTATCCTAGGCATTATTACGTCAATTTCTTTCCAAATCCAGTAATCATTTCCATCAGTATCAATACTTAATAAGCCTATATCTCCTGTAAAATCATTGGACGAAAGCAATGTATTTATATTTTCTCTAGTAATAAATGAACTTACTGCTATCAAATCATATTTCCAATAGATTGGATCGTGCCTTATATATTTTATATATTCATCAAAACAATCTATAACAAGACCTTTCCAGTTATTGTTCATTAGCAAGAATCTGGTATTTGACTCCTTATAGTTCCCAACACCAAATTCAATAAAAACTTTATTGGGTATCGAAATCTTACTAATAAGATATTGTATTATTCCATCTTCTCCCCATTGAGAAAAAACTTTAAATTCGACTTCTGAAAGAGTATTTATTTCCGCTTTTTTTATGATATCGCTTATGATTATTTTTGCTAATAGAAATTTTTCAGTTTCATCCGTTTCAATAAAATTAACTCCGAGAAATTTTAATGGCATTAAGTATGTTTTTATGAATCTTTTAATGAGATTTTTCATGTTAATCCTTTTTTGTAAGTTTTGAAAACCTTTTGAACGGATATTTTTCCCTAGCATTTCTGTAAATACACCCAATCATACAATTGAGCGTAAATATCATCGAGTTTTCTTGCACATTCAAGAATATTATTGAAATTCCAATAACTTTGCATAATCACCAAATTGTTTTTGTAATTGCTTTGTCATTCTAATACTCTTTAGTAAACGAATTTTATTTAGTAAAATGATAGGATAATAAATCAATGGTATATACTTTATAATGCTTATTAAAAAACTGAAAAATATGAATTTTTTCTTATCTTGGTAATAATCCTTAAATATTCTTGCTATTTCATAAGCTTCGTCAAAATTCTTTTCTTTTATGGATTTTATTAAAAATCCACGTAGCATAAGTTTAATTTGATCTATCAAAATATTCTCCGCACGCTTTCTAACGTCAAAAGGGAGTTGTTCATCCTCAGTTATATTACGAATCATCTTGTTCCACCCGGGCCAAAATGATTTATAAGTGGCTGATCCACAATAGGACAAATCGTGGATAACAAATATAGCACATGGTTTTTTGGAAACGACATAAGGGAAACGTGATACAATTCGCAACTCAAAATCGAGATCGACTATTCCAACCTCTTTATCAAAGCTACCAATGTTTTTGATAACTTCTCTACGGAAAACGATGGATGTCCAAGAGATATGTTTCCCATCGATCATTTGAAAAAGACCTTCTGGAGGAGTAAAATATCCATCCTTTTCCCACGAAAATGGCATAATAGAACCTACCTTGCCCTTATCGTTCATGATAATACACGATCCGGCTGAAAACACAGCATCCGGATACTTTTCAAAACCATCCATAGCTGTCTGAAAAAACTCCGGCAAAAGAATGTCATCATCAGATAGAAAAGAAAAATAAGGAGTATCTATATGCTCCATGCCATAATTAAAATTATTAAACGCTCCGATATTCTCCGAATGGCAGTGATATTTAACTCTCGGATCGTCCTTTGCCAATTCTGCAACAACAGAAGCGGTTTCATCTCCAGATGCGTTGTCATAAACACAGACCTGAAAATGCGGATAAGTCTGATTCAAAGCACTCTTAATTGCCCGTTGCAACAGCTTGGGACGACGATAAGTTGGTATTATTGTTGTGATCAACGGTTTGGTTATATCGCCCATTTATGCAAACTCCATAATTCGTGCTTTCAAGGACAAAAAAAGCTGATTGATCTTTACACGGAACTCCTCGCCAATAGCAAAATAACTTACTGTCAAATAGGCAATTGTAGCAGAAACGTAAGCTAAACTCAATGATAATATTGAGTGACTACCGATTATGCTCAATATCACCCATGCAACACCATAAGTTAATCCAATCAAAGCAAATACTTTGAGGACGTGAAGATACCATCTCCGCAATGGTATATCAAGACATTCTCTGCAAATCCTTGGCACACTATAAGAATATCCAAAGATATGATAGAAAACCCATGATAAACCAGCGCCGATCAAACCTAAGTAATAGATCAATAAAGCAGTTACTGGCAAAACCACAAATAGTGCATAAAAATTCAGGCGTGCAGTGATCTCTGGTTTACCAATTGCAAGAGAGAATAAATATGGGACGGTTACAGCTCCATTCATGTAAAATCCAATAGTCAAAAACGTTGCAGGAAGTAATAATATATGTGCAATCTCATCATTTAAAAGGTAAGAGAACAATGGCACTAGAGCAAATGGGATTATTGCAAATATAGGAGCTATACCAAAGCAGATCAGGTCTTGTAGTTTCCTATATTGCGACATTAATTGGCGACGATTACCCGCTTTGTATAATAATGAGAACGATGGAAATACTGCATTAGCAACAGCTCCTGTGATAAACTGCAATCTTGAAACAAAACTGTAAGCAACATTATAATAACCGAGTGTGCTTATGGGCAAAAGCTTGCTGATAATCATTCTATCTGCCTGCGTATGAATGAAAGCAAAGATGGAAATTGATATCATTCTCGATGCAAACCTAAAATTCCTTCGCGCCACTTCGGATGAATAACCGGGGACAAATGATCGTATATCAAAAAAACGAGAGGAAACAACAAAGCAAGCAAACACCTTTAGGTAATAGCAACCAGCATACCAATAAATAACATAAAGCAAATTGCCTCTAAATATCAGGATTAATATTGTGCCAACTTGTTGAATGATTGTATATGATACATTGATAATATTGGTAATTCCCATCTTTTGTAACCCAAACAATAAGCTGGAATAAAGTCCTCCCGGTAATGATATAATCGAAGCCACGCCCAAAACACGAAGAACCGTTATGGCTGTTGCTGTGTCCATCGTTTTCAAGTGGATCCAATGCTCCACAAAAACGGGGGCAAGAAAGAAGAGAGCAACTCCAGCAACGACAAAACCGCTCCAATAGAATAATGAAAACGTCCGAATAAGTTTTTTGATATATTCAGGCTCTGAACCATAACATGAGGAAACTTCACGTGTTGTGCTAGAACTGATTCCCATTTCAAGAGCTATCTGGATCATACCGTTTACCATCTGAGTAAAGGTTATAATACCAAGCGCCTCAGCACCCAACTGTTTGAAAATATATTTAACTGAAACAAAGCTTAGAATCAGAAGCGAGCCTTGCCCAAGCAGATTGTATATGATATTTTTTGACAATCTGGACATTATTACGATCTACCTGATCCTTCGTATAAACGCCTTTGGCCAATATGTAACTCTTTCTGCGATTAATCCCTCATTAAAAAGAAACTCTGGTTCTTCTATGGTGAAGTTATCATGATTTTTGACAAAATCCTCTGCGGCGGCTTTTGGGTTATTCCATGACCAATCTTCATTACTGCGTGGTGCGTCTACTAGGCTTTCCATTATGCCATCAGCGGCAACAATATAAGAACCAATTGAGACCAAATCAGAATAAACGTTAAGTTCCGCTAGAACGTGCTGTTTAGAATGGTTAGAGTCTAACATCACGAATACTTTTTCTTCCGGTTTTATCAATGACTTCACACGTTCAACAATATTCTCATCAATAGAGCTTCCCTCAATAAGAGTAATGTACTCAAATAATTCATGTGCCTCAATTGCTTTGCGATTATGAGGGCGTATTTCAATATCAACTCCTATTACACGTCCTTTGCCCATAGCCTTAAACAAGGAAGCATAAAAAATTAGAGAACCACCATGCGCTATGCCAGTCTCGATTATAATATCGGGTTTGACGTTATAAATAACCTCCTGCACACGAAACATATCTTCGGGCAACTGTATTATCGGACGACCCATCCAAGTAAAGCTATAAACATACTTGGTGTCCCAGCCGGATCGTAACCATGCTTGAGATATAGCAGAAAAAGCTTCTTGAGTTCCTATAGAATATATATTAACTTTATTCCCTTCTATAGTGATCTGCTTTTTTTCAAAATCAATTATTAATCTTTTCATAATTAATATTCACCACAGCTTTCTAAGACTTATTAGCTACTTCGTATATCATGTAAACTAAATGTATTGATGCGTTTTTAACAGATTCATCTTCTACCCAACGAATCATTTCAGGCTCTTCGATTTTGCGAAGTGGAACACGATGAACTTCACGATAACCAACTTTATTGTAGAATTCTAAAGCTGTGTTATCTGAGCGTACGCGAACCCACAATTGGCATAAACCTAACTGTCCTTGCGCCCAAGACAAGAGAGTCTTTAAAGCACGTTTCATAGTTCCGGGAGAAGCTTCTCCACCTCTAACAACAGCATCTGCTTCTGCGTAAGATTGGCTCCAATTTATATAGTCCAGCCCCATGTAGCCGAATGTGCGACCATTCAAATCATCAACCATAAACAATATTTTTTCTTCATTTGGACCTACTATCTCCTCCAACCATCTTATTGTCCTACTCTCAGTAGCCAGAAATTCAGTCAAAAAAGCTTGAACAAATTGATTACGCCAATTTGTTAATACATATACATCCTCTGCTTTGATCAATTCTTTTTTTGTAGCAACCGGTCTTAAAAATGCTATTGGTGGAGAACCTACAGGTATAACAAGTTCATGAACAGACATACCTGCAGTTGCTTTCAAAGCAAAAATGAGATCACGCCCAAATTTAATATCGCTCATATTCGATCCTCGAAGAAATGGCATATAGCATTAATCGCTCTATCAAGATTCTCTATTGACATACAAGAATGTAGAGGTAATGAAAGAATTTCTTTTCCCACTTGATCTGTAACAGAAAGATCACCCTTTCGACAATTTTTTAAAAGAGTAAACCAATGCCCGGGTTGCCAATGAATCCCTGTGTCAATCCCATGTTCCTTCAAATAAGTTCTTAGAGCATCCCTTTGTGTTTCAGGCACACGAATGTAATAGAGAAATGGAGTAATATCAACAAAGTTTGTTTTTGGGACAACTATTTCAGGAATTTGACTAAGGTGCTCATTATAGTATTGACACGCTGATCGTCGTGTTTCAGAAATCTTTTCCATTTTACTCAGTTGTGCCAGACCGATAGCCGCATGAAGGTTAGCCATGTGATACCTAAAGCCGAGTCGCTGAACGTCGTAAGTCCATGCACGCTGATTCTGATACATTGTAGATGTGGGCTGTCCCATACCGATCAATCTCATCTCATGGATCATTTTAAGCTCTTCCTCTGTTTTAACGATTAAAATCCCGCCATCTATACATGTTATTGTTTTTACAGGATCAAAGCTAAACATACATATATCTGAAAAACTGCCAATCATCTTCCCTTCATATTTTGAGCCAAAGGCATGTGCGGCATCATGGAGTATTCGTATATTGTATTTTTGTGCTAGTTCCTCAACACGATTATGGTCACAGAGAACACAATCATAATCCATTACAATAATAGCTTTTGTCTTTGGACCAATAAGTTCTTCAACCTTATCTAAATCTATACACAATGTATTGTTATCAATATCACAAAAAACAGGTTCGGCACCAGTTGCAAGGATTGCCTGAAAATCAGCAATGTTGTTAAATGATGGAGTAATCACTTCATCTCCGGGACCAATACCACAGACAAGAAGCCCAAGATGTAAAGCGGCATGTCCGGTGCTAACAGCAGCAACATATCTATCATCAGCACCGATATATTTTTTGACAGCTTCCTCAAACCGACCAACATAACTTCCCATTCCCAGCCATCCAAGTTCCAATGCCCCTGTGGCTGCATTTATCTCTTCTTGTTCTAAAAGCGGTTTAAAAACTGGAATAGTCTGCATATTACATCTCCTAGCTTGTAAAATCATTAATAATTCGATCTTTAACCGAAATGATCGGATTCACTAATGGCCAATAAATCATAAATTTTGAATCATCCCATCGAACCCCTCTTGCCGATTCCGTATGATAAAACTCCGACATCTGATAAAATACCGTTGTATCATCCTCTAAAGTTTGGAAGCCATGAGCAAAGTCTTCTGGAATGTAGAGTTGAGAGATGGGAGATGAGAGTTGAACTGCAAACCACTGGCAATAAGTATCTGAATCCTCCCTAAGGTCAATAATGACATCATATATTGATCCCTTGATACAACTGACCAGCTTTGCTTCCTCATAAGGTTTTGCCTGATAGTGCATCCCTCGTAAAGTGCCTTTATTTTTGTTATAGGAAATATTGCATTGTGCGATACAAGGGTTTAGCCCATGCTTTCTGAATTCATCTTGACAGAAAGTTCGTGCAAAAAAGCCACGTTCATCTTCCAAAAGATCGAGCTCGATTATAAATGCGCCTTTAAGTTTTGTCTCAATAAATTTCATAACTTATTTTCTTTAATATTCGTCACTATGGAAAATATTTGTAAATATCTTTCCTTTGCAATATCCTGCAAAATTCTAATTTCTGTGATTTCTGATCAATATAAATACCTATCCGAAAGCTCCCGACTCGAATCTTATAAAAATCACGGTATCCTTGCATAGACTTCAAGCTCTTATATAAAAAAGGGTTTTCCATTTATAGACATAATTCCACACTATCTCTTCTCCAGCAATTGCTTATAATACGCCTTTGCATTTTGAATATCATATAACTCATCTTCAGCAGATTCTTTTATCATTTGAGCAAGTATGTGATTCTCAAGCAAATCCTCAATTTTTTTGAAGGTCTCAATATCAATCTGAACAGCTACTTTCTGATTTTTGTCATCTACAACAAATTGTTTTTTTATTTCCAAAATTACACACCCCGGACCCCTCTCAAAAGGAGAGTTTTAGGCTATTCCACCACTTTTGGCTCTGGTATCGGAATAATAAATCTTCCGCCACGTTTAATATATTCCGATTGCTGTTTTAGAATCTCCTCTGCAAAGTTCCACGTTAGAAGCAGAACATAATCTGGCATCATTTCCAGAAGCTTCTCCGGTGCATATATTGGTAAATGAACACCCGGCATAAAACGTCCTTGCTTATGCGTGCTTCGGTCCACAACAAAATCCAGCAAATCTCTTCCGATGCCGAAGTAATTTATTAAGGTGCTACCTTTAGCGGCTGCACCATAGGCGGCAATGCTCTTGCCATTCTGTTTAAGTTTTTTGAGCAGATTGACTAAATCTACCTTTAAGTTCTCCACCTTTTGAGCAAAACCCTGATAAAAGTCCGGATTGCTAACGCCCCAAGATTCTTCTTCATCTAGCAATTTTTTTACACGATCACCATGCTTTGAATATTCTGAATGTGCTATAAATAGGCACAAAGACCCGCCATGTATTGGAACTATATCTACATCCTCGATAATCAAACCATGCCTTTGGAAAAGCTTATCTAAAGCTGTCAGAGAGAAATAGCATAAATGCTCATGATAGATTGTATCAAATTCACAATGATCAATCAAATTTTTAACGTAAGGAACTTCTATAACAACGATGCCATTTTCTTTTAGTAAAGTTTTCATTCCATGAACAAAATCGTTAAGACCAGCTACATGTGCCAATACATTATGGGCATGAATAACATCTGCGCTTTCGCCTTGCTCTTTTAATTGTTCTGCTAAATTGTTGCAAAAAAATTCGCTTATTGTGCGTATACCAAGCTTTTCTTGAGCAACTTTAGCAATATTAACCGCCGGCTCAATTCCAAGCACAGGAACACCTGCCTTTTTATAGTATTGCAATAAATAACCGTCATTGCTGGCAACTTCTATCGCAAGGCTATCACCATTAAGATGACGTGAATTTATCAAGCGTTCGGCAAGTTCCTTAGCATGACTTAACATAGTATCAGAGAATGAAGAAAAATAAAGGTACTCACGAAATAATATATCTGGTGGGACAGTCTCTGTGATCTGTATCAAAGTACAGTTCGGACAAAAGACAAGGTCCAAAGGGTATGTCGGCTCAGGTTGATTTAGTTGTTCTTCAGTAAGAAGAGCATTAGCCAATGGTGTTTTGCCTAAAGACAAAACCATTTTCAGATCAGAGGCACCACAAGAACGGCAAATAGGCGAAAGATTAACCATTTTCTACTCCTAAGAATTCTTTATACCATTCAATAGTTTTCTTTAATCCCTCGTCCAATGTAAATGAGGGCTTCCACTCCAGAATTTTACGAGCCTTTTCTGCGCTCAAGTATTGGTGGCGAATCTCATTTGTTGCTTCATTTCTTACGTCAGGCTTTAAATCAGAATTCATTAACTCTAATATATGTTTCACCAAATCCAAAACCGTGATCTGGATTTCGTTAGAAAAATTGAATGCTTGACCACGAATTCTATCATCTTCCATACTTTCAGCCAATAAAGTATATGCGGAGGCTCCATCTTCAACGTAAAAATAGTCTCTTACGCTTTTCCCATCAGAGCGAATAACAGGTCGCTGACCTTTAAGCACAGAACGAATTGTTCCCGGCACGATACGATTCCAATTAAGGTCACCACCACCGTAGAAGTTTCCACATCTAGTAATAGCTACGGGGACACCATAAGTTTTTGAATAAGTTTGAGCAATCAGATCGGCACATGATTTGCTTACATCATAAGGATGACGACCTTGTAATGGCATATCTTCATTATAAGGCAATATCTCTTGGTCACCATAAGCTTTATCAGATGATGCGATAACGATCCGCTTTACCTTTGGGCTTCGTCTACATGCTTCCAACAATACCCAAGTTCCACCAATATTGGTCTCAAATGTTGAAACAGGATTACGGTTAGCAATACCAACAATCGTTTGTGCGGCGAGGTGTATTACAGTATCAACCTCGTATTCTCCTAATATCCGCTCCAACAATGCCTGATCCCGAATATCACCACGTATGACCTTGACCTGTTCAATTAGCCGACTGCGCACCAATTCACTCTGTGGAACCCAGTCTCGCACTAGGCAGGCAATATCTGCGCCAAGTGAGATAAGACGTCGCACAAGCCAACTACCAACCAGTCCGGTGGCTCCGGTTATAAATGTAGGTCTATCTTGCCAAAACAAGCTCATCTTCCCATATTCTCCATGGAATATTGCCTTTGTCCCAAATACCATTAAGATATTGATAATCACGATAAGTGTCCATACATTGCCAGAAGTCTGTATGATTATATACCATCAGTTCCCCATCGGCAACTAAGCTTTCCATAGGTTTCTTTTCAAGAACGCAATTATCATTATCTTCAAGATAATCAAATACGCGCCTATTGAATACGAAAAAGCCTCCGCTGATCAATCCCGCATAAGATTGTGGTTTCTCATCAAATTGAACTACGCAATTATCCTTAGCAAACAATTCTCCATATCTGGATGGTGGACATACACCTGTAACTGTGCCAATTTTTCCATGTTGCTGATGAAATTTTAAAAGCTCAAGAATATTTATATCAGCTACACCATCTCCGTAAGTAAGCATAAACGTATCGTCATCAATATATTTTTCGATCTTTTTAACTCGAGAGCCAGTCATAGCATTTAGTCCAGTTTCAGCAAGAGTAACTTTCCAGCCCTCTTCTGACTGGTTATTATGGAACTGAATATCGTTTTTCTTTCCAATCTCAAGCGTAAAGTCACCATGCATCATGGCATAATTTAGGAAATATTCCTTGATCATCCATCCTTTATATCCAAGGCATAGGATGAACTCAGTGAAACCATAATGAGCGTATATTTTCATAATATGCCAGAGGATAGGACGACTGCCAATCTCAATCATTGGTTTTGGACGATATTCCGTCTCTTCACGCAATCTTGTTCCCATACCACCACAAAGAATAACAACTTTCATGATCCTTTTCGGCAAGGAAACCAACGGGCTTCAGCCGTTGGAGGAATTGCCTTCCCCCTTTCTATATTAAAAATAAGAGGTAGTTTTTATGCGAGTTAATTAATCCCGCCAGGAACTACCGAAACCCATTAGCAGTCTTCGCCAATGTTGTATGTGGTTTACTTGTATATGGCACCGTCCCTACCTCTCAGGACTTTTAAGCATATACCGTAGAGGCACGTTGCAACGTGCCTCTACTGAATATCCCGAAGACCTATATGGATTCACACACAACGTAGTCAGTTAAGACTTAGGCTAGTCAACAAGGGCTTTTACAAGCCCACGATCTTTAGTCGTGGGTTATTGACGCTGATAACAGTCTTTACATGCTTTAGCAGTCTATTAACCCAATTTATAAATACTGGGAAAGTATAAGCTTTTTGATATATTTTGTCAATACCAATATCAATAAAAGTATTGGCTTTTATTGGGATTTCTAGGTGAAATGGGTTTTATAGAACTGCACCATAACTGGATTCTGTATAGAAATTTCACCTTAAAACTTACCTGAGCGAACCTGTTTGTAGAGTATATCAACTACTCGCACAGCAGTGTGACCATCCCATATTTTCGGATACGTGCCAGATTTCCCTTTTTCATCAAGGATTTTCATACTTTCCTCAATTATAAGTTTCGTATCATTACCAACAAGCGTATTTGTGCCGTCCCTTAAAGTTTCTGGACGCTCTGTATTTTCACGCATCGTCAGACATGGAATATTCAGCACAGTGGTTTCCGTCTGCATACCTCCAGAATCCGTTAATGCAAATTTTGCATTTATCGTCAGACCCATAAACTCCAGATACCCAAGCGGGTCTGTGATAATTAAGTTCTTCATTCCAGATACTTTATCTTCCAGACCAAACTCTTTTATCCTTGCCCTTGTTCGTGGGTGTATAGCAAGAACTATTTTTATCTTTTGCTGAATTGCATCCACAGCGTCCAATATATTGATAAGGTTAGGTCTAACGTCAACATTAGAAGGGCGATGCAGTGTCATAATTGCATAAGATTGTTTTTCCAGTCCTAACTCATTCAATATTTTGCTTGATGATGCCTTCTCTTTATATTTCAACAGAGTGTCAATCATAATATCGCCTACGAGGAATATCTTATCTTCTGAAATACCTTCTTTTCTAAGATTTTCATTTGCCTCTTCTATAGGAGTGAACAGATAATCTGATATTACGTCAGTCAGTATTCTATTTACTTCTTCGGGCATTGTCTTATCAAAGCTTCTTATACCTGCTTCTACGTGAATAACTGGTATACAGAGCTTTGCGCTTACGATCGCACATGCCATAGTTGAGTTGACATCACCAACTACCAGCACAAGGTCAGGTTTATGTTCATTTACGGTTTCTTCAAATGCCATCATGATCTTGGCAGTTTGTACAGCGTGACTGCCTGACCCAACGTTAAGATATACATCAGGTTTTGGAATATCCAGTTCATCGAAAAACACCTGCGACATCTCATAATCATAATGCTGTCCTGTATGTATAAGAAGCGGATCCAAATTAGGATATTTCTTAAACTCCACTAATATTGGCGCTATCTTCATAAAATTTGGACGTGCTCCAACTATACAAGCTATTTTCACTTTTATGCCTCCTGTTGATTTATTTTTTTAATTTAAAAAATCCCTTATAACTTTGGCGACTTGGTCTTGTTGTTCCCTAGTCAATTCAGGATAGATGGGAAGTGCCAATGTATTCTCCGATGCTTCTTCAGAGGCAGGCAGATCGCCCTGTTTATATTTAAGATCAGAGTAGCACTTTTGCAGATGAAGTGGTACAGGATAGTATATTTCCGTACCTATACCAGCGTCTTGGAGAGATTTTCTTAGCTGATCTCTACCTTGATTCAATTTTATCACGTATTGGTTATAGATATGATAATTAAAGGATTCTGAGAAGGGGGTTATCAGATTAAGGTCTTTAAAAAAAGAGTCATAGTTCCCTGCATTATTTCGTCTTGCTTCGTTCCATTCATCAAGATGATTAAATTTTGCCAGCAATATTGAGGCTTGGATAGCATCAATCCTACTGTTACAGCCTATGACAGAATGATAATATTTTGGCTTACTACCATGAACACGCAGAACGCTTAATTTTTCAGCCAATTCTGGATCATTAGTCAGCACCATTCCGCTATCGCCGTATCCTCCGAGATTTTTAGTAGGGAAGAAACTCAAACAGCCTATGTGTCCCATAGAACCTGCTTTTTTGCCTTTGTATGTAGCCCCTATTGCTTGAGCCGCATCTTCGATAACGTAAAGATTATGTCTCTTTGCTATATCAAGGATAGGAGCCATGTCAGCGCATTGTCCATAAAGATGCACCGGGATTATTGCTTTTGTTTTATCTGTGATTTTCTCTTCGATAAGATTTGGATTAATATTGTAGGTTTTTGGATCAATATCTACAAATATCGGTTTTGCGCCAAGTCGGGAGACGGATCCGGCTGTAGCAAAGAAGGTGAATGGCGTCGTAATAACTTCGTCTTCGCAATCAATTCCGATAGCCATAAGCGCCAGAAGGATAGCATCACTTCCAGAAGAAACCCCTATGCCATACTTTACATTGCAATAAGCAGAAATCTTTTCTTCTAATTCCTTTACTTTTGGTCCGAGAATAAATATCTGACTTTCGAGAACATCCTGAATAGCTTTATTTATTTCATCTTTAATTGTTTCATACTGAGCTTTCAAATCTACGAGTTGTACTGACATTTCAATCCCTCTTATTTTTATTTACATCATTGTTTTTCTAACAACTCCGCCTTGTTTTTCGTAATTCTCTTTACATTTATGACATTCAGCAGTGCCATCTCCTCCTTTGAAATCGAGTTTCTCGCCGCATCTGCAAATCCATCCAGCTATTCTGGCAGGATTACCATAAACCAGAGCATAATCAGGAATGTCCTTTGTCACCACAGCCCCTGCTCCAATAAAAGCATACTGCCCGACAGTATTACCACACACAATCGTAGCATTAGCGCCTACCGAAGCACCCTGTTTCAATAGTGTAGGGAGATACTCATCTATACCTCTATGAATCCCGGATCTCGGATTTATAACATTGGTAAAAACCATAGAGGGTCCACAAAATACGTTATCTTCAAGAGTAACTAAATCATATACTGCTACGTTGTTTTGAATGTGGACGTTGTTTCCGATTTTTGCCTTTCCACTAACAAAAACATTCTGACCAAGCACACAATTATCACCGATTAGAGCGTTACTCATAACATGGCAAAAGTGCCATATTTTCGTGCCTTTTCCAACAATAGCACCATCATCAACAAAAGCTGATTCATGCACAAAATAATCACTCATGATCTATCTCCAATGGATATAGGAATTCCACCTTTATCTAGTGATTCCTGAGCCGCTTGCAAAACTTTGACAACTCTTAAACCATCCATTCCATCACTTCTAGGTTGTTTATCATTTTTAATGCAATCTATGAAATGCTGACATTCCAGCCTTAGTGGTTCAATCATCTTAATATACGGGATCGTCACATCGCCAAATCTCAATGACAAAGACTCGCCAAAAGAGCCATAATCTACGTTGAGAACACCTTTATCATAAATTCTAATCATCTCTGATTGATCCATATCGTCGAATACAGCCATCTTTTTACTGCCGACTATCGTAGTTCTGCGTATTTTATGAGGGTCTAGCCAGCTTAATTGAACATGCGCCATGATCTTATTTGGAAATACCATATTCAAAAACACTACGTCTTCAACATCTTTTTGCAAATATGATTGCCCTCTCACGCTTACATTTATTGGCTCAGATTCTAGCAGATACATTATTATAGAAATATCGTGGGGAGCAAGACTCCATAGTGCATTCTCATCTTTTCGGATACGTCCAAGATTAACTCGTTGTGAATAAAGATAGTATATATCACCTAGCTCTTGATTTTGAATCATCTGTTTCAATTTTTCTATTGCTGGATGGTATTCCATCAAATGACCAACCATTAATTTTACGTTATTTTGTAATGAAAGCTGAACCAGTTCCTCTGCGTGAGGGACTTTTAATGTGAGGGGTTTTTCAACAAATACGTGTTTATTCTTTTGTATAGCGAGTTTTGCTAGATCATAATGTTTAACCGCAGATACCGCTAAAATTATCGCTTGAATTTCAGGATCATTAAGCAAAGAAATGTAATCATTGGTCGTTTCAATATCTGGATATTGTACTTTCAGACGTTTCAGAGCATCTTCATCAAGATCACAACAGGTTTTTACTCTACAGCCATCAAGTTGGGTAAAGTTTCTTAGAAGATTTGGACCCCAATATCCCAAACCAACCATGCCTAGATTGATTTTATCCATTTTTAACTCCAAGTTTAATTAACCAAATCCCATCGCTACTGATAAAAAGCCAAATACCCCAAAATATAGCTCTTAGTTATGTATACATTACATATATTTGAAAATAAGTATACCATAGAATTGTTTGTTAAGTCAAGGTTTTATCAATGTACAAGTATGTTCCTAACTGTTGAACTATGCCTTTTATGATCCTCGAATCGTAAAACCAACGAGCTTTAGTCGTTGGATATAAGATTCATGCGGTGTTCTAACCGCATATATGATTACTGTTGACTATAAACTATCTTTGTGATACAATACTTGTTGTAGACGATAACCAAGTCTACACTAGGGCTGGGATAGCCCGAAGTTACGCTCGTGGAGAGGGGAGTTCACAGATGTCGTCTGTTAGCCCTTCGTTGAAGCAAGAAGCCTATGAGTTTACTCGTAGGTAATTCACTACAGTAAAATTTCCATAGGATAAGTTTTTTCGTATTGCTGATAACAATAAAGAACAAATAACAGGTGAATTACCCCATGCCTAATGAGCATTAAATAATTAATCGGGTAATAAAATTATCGGGGTTTTTCGGGGTTTTCTGGATTCCTAAGCAAGTTTAATAAATGATGTTAAATTTTTAGGAAATAGAACGCGGATGATGCGAATTAAACGGGTTTTCGCGGATTTTTATTTATTTATTTTGATCCGCGCAAATCCGTCTGATCCGCGTTTATCCGCGTTCTATTTCCTAAAGTTTAAAAAGGTTTCTTAAAGTCGTTTAGCTATTACCCGATTAATTATTTAATCTTCATTATGCGTGGGGTTATTGACTGCTTTGAATCTACTGAACGCAACGAAATCCAATATAGTCTAGTGTTTTCGATGGAGCGTAACCGGTGCGGGGTGCTACGCGGAGGGCGAAGAAGGAATCGTTCCAGCCACCACCACGCAAAACACGATATGATCCCGAAGCCGGTCCCGTTGGATTTGATTTTGGTGAATTGGCATAATAATTATTGTCAGAAAAATCAGCACACCACTCAAAAACATTACCTGCCATATCGTATAAGCCATACCCATTAGGTGCAAAACTGCCCACGGGAGATGTATATTCCCAGACGTCTTTTCCACCTGTACCATCATCGTTAGCATTATCGTGAGTAATTGTATTACCCCAAGGATATAATTTACCAACTAATCCACCACGTGCCGCCTTCTCAAATTCAGCTTCTGTTGGCAGTCGCTTACCTGCCCATTTTGCATAAGCTGCTGCATCATCCCAGCTTACACCTACTACTGGATGGTTCGGTGCATTGAAATTAGGGTCGCTCCATGCGATAGGTGCTTTGTATCCTGTTGCATCCATGAACTTTTTATATTGTGCGTTAGTTACCTCGTATTTGTCCATATAGAAGGCGTCTATGTATACTATGTGTATTGGTTTCTCATTATCTTCGCCATCATTACTGCCCATCTGAAATTCGCCAGCAGGGATCGATACCATCGGTGCTCCGTCCTTGCCAATTATCTCACTTCCACCGGTAGTCTGCTTTATTTTGGTGATATTAACCTCTGCGCTAACTCCATCAACCGATACTTTGATGATATTATTGCCATCAATAAGCGTTATATTAGCATCAAACGAGCCATTGACTATATTTGCTTGCTGTTCTTTGCCATTGACAGTAATTTGAGCTACTGTAGTGTCAGTGTTTTCAACATTGCCAAGAATGTTAATCGTGTTTTGCTGAGTGCTTGTGTTGTTGACTGGATCAGTTATCTGAACGATTGTCTCGGTTTTTGAAAAAAGGTCTCCACAACCGGCAATGCCAATCAAAATAATTGCACATAAAGCCGCTACTAAGATTCTCATAGAATTAATAGACTTCATAGTTCTCACTCCAATTATTCATTATAATAAATTCCATAGTCATAGTAATAATTATTACCAACTCCAACCACACCTATTCTATAACATATATTCTACCACGTCAATATATTATTGCAATGGACGAATATAGTTGCTAATATCTACACATAGTAGGATTAAATCCCAAAGTAAGAATCGTAATAAATTTCACACTTGCCTTTAATCAAATCTCTATCTGGAGATTTTTGAAGCTCCTAAAGTATATTTGTCAAAATTGCTTTACCATGCTATAATATATATAGAAGCTGCTAGGTCAGCGTTACAGGAAGAATTGTGCGAAATTGTCTGTTTGATTCTCGCTCCTAATGGGATTCTTTCCCTTTTTGCACCTCTATTTTCTATAACAAACACTTGAGCGGAACTTCAATTTCAGTCTGTGCGT
>Ga0247841_10001392_pt1 | contig 55362 bp, 105 predicted proteins | sample LaCruzMarch2015__2_FD_192410 | JGI IMG/M metagenome (GOLD analysis project Ga0247841, IMG submission 192410) | Freshwater microbial communities from meromictic Lake La Cruz, Castile-La Mancha, Spain - LaCruzMarch2015_18m | ecosystem: Environmental > Aquatic > Freshwater > Lake | place: Spain... | reverse complement strand
CTTCGCTACTCATAATCCACTGGTGGCGAGCGCATTGCTGCAAAAGGAAATATGTATACTGCCCCTTGGGGGAGCCGCCTTGGCCAACCCCTGGTGCGGTGAATTCAGGTCCTGCTGCCATACCCCTATATACGACGGCTGAACATATAAAGATTATGTGTGTGGAAAGATACACAAATAAAAAGAGAGACCGATTAATGGATGTGCGCGGCCTTGTGTAAAATGGCCGTCATCTTTTTCCCATTCATCTTGCGGGTCTTTGATTCAAACAACGCCTTTGCAAGCAACTCTATGTCTTCAAACAACTGGTCAACCAGGTCTTGAGTCTCCATCCATGTCTTTCGGAAGCTAACCCCGCATGCCTCACACAGCTCCTTTGCGTTTTCTAAGTCCTGCTCGCACCCAATGGGACGCGGGATTCCAAACCGAAGCTCGGCCGCCTTTCCAGCGAGCACCCCGCGCACATATTTAATAAGGTACTTATCTTTTACGTAGAACCCATCGTCGGTTTGCTCCACACTTACCTCGTCGACGTCTATCTCGCATTCTCCATAGTTTATTACTTTGCCAACACCCTCCTCAAACCCCTCTTGAGGGATAGCCTCAACCCGCGTAATGCCCATTCCGTAATATAACCAAACCCGTGCATGCCCCATTTCGTGGATGCAGGTTATCATTAACATTCGGTCGTCCATTGTAATCTCCTTATTTGGTGTTAGCACCCTTAACAAGATTGAATGTTATCAGTATATATATTCTTCGGAAAGAGATCTTAATAAAATAGTTATGGTGTATTGTCCAAAAAGCCTTCCAAGTTGTCCTGAATTGCTTGACTACCCACAAACGCCGTGCTTCCAATTACCACCTCGGGGACTCCAAACCCTGGAATTAGAAGCCTGTCATTAACGGCTCTAAATGACGCGCGGTTCATTTCGTTGTGATAAATCTCCAGCCTTTTAAATTTCCACTCTGGGTGTTCGGCCTCCAAACGGTCAAACAGGGGCATTATCTCGTGACAATGCGGGCACTCGGTCCCATAGTACAAAACAACAATGTCCCCCGTCTCCGAGTTTATTGTGGGATACGCGCGCGCGCCTGGCACCACACCAAAGGTCCCACCCTGCAGCAAGCCTATGCACACAATTATACCCGCAACCGCAAGGAACACCCCACAGGTTATTAGGGTCATTACAGACCCCACCGGCTCATTCTTTAGTTTCATCAAAATCCCCACAGTATATTCCAGCTATTAAAGCATCCCCCAGCATATTTTTCCCCAGTCCAAACATGTATTTTATATCCGCATCATAAGGACTTGTATCAACCCGCATGGACACTATATATGCAACCAGTTTATCGCGCGAAAGATGCCGCCTTTCTTGTATAACATCTTTTTGTTTATCGACCTCTTCCACCTGGTTTAACCGCAAGGTATTTCCCGCTGTTATCTTTTCAATCATAATATCCCCACCGCACCATCAAAGAATAACCGTTTCGGCATATGAGCATTCCTGTAAAATCTACACCCTTCGCAGTTATCGTTGCATATGCAGCAATGCCCATAGTTCTCACAGTCTTTGTAAACTTCGTGTAGTGGTTTCATTTTAAACCTACCAACCTGAGCGCGGTTTCCCAATCGATTTCTTTTGCCGTGTCGTTGTTAGCCATCCTAGCCACCTCAAATGCGCGGGTCTCACCAAGATAACTCATCCCAATTCTATATTCAACTGGGCCCAGCTTACACATCTCCCAATCCATGTGTATTTTGGCTATCACCCTGCGCTTGTCATAAGCGTCGTATTCCCTATCATAGGTAATCAACAGGATTAGTTCGTTAATCTGGTCCTTTGTTATCGGCTTCATTTTAACTTCAACCCCTTCCATAAGATATTAATCGTAACCTCTGGGAACTTTACTTTTACAAATCTATCATTGTACCCATCCATAAACATCGCTTGCGTTGCTCTGCCCACGGTAACCCCAGACACGCCCTTCACAAGTGACTTATGATACCGAGTTAAATCTTCAGCCAATATAACTTTTGAGCCCTTAAGGTGTTTTGAATCTGCGTTCATGCTTCCCCCCACCCCGCCGTCTCTGCTCTCATATCTTTTACATCCTCCTTCCTGAACCCATAACTGATATAGTGTGCATCCATAACCTCTGCAGTGTGCCCCGCTGATGCTGCAATCATTCCCCGGCGTTCTGGATAGCAATTAATCAACCACGACCCAAAGGTTTTCCTTAACATCTTTGTAGTAATTGACGTCGTATCAAAATCTGCCTCTTTTGCTGCCAGTTTAAATACCGGCTCCATCGCTTGATAGGATGGAAACTTCACCCCCACTTCAAAGAACAACTCTACCGCCTTAACACCTGACGGAGAAAGAAGTACCGCGCGCTCTTTCTGCTTACACCGTGCCTTCCCAAACTTTTCGTCCCCTTCTACCTTTGGTAGAAAAATTGCCCCATTATCTTTTCTAAAGCACTCTGGATGCCTGCTTACATACATGGCTTCTGCAATGCGCATTTGGGTCTGCAGTAAAAATTCCCCGCGAATCTTATAATCCGCATTAAGATGTGTGTGGAGAAGTCGCCACTGTTGTGGTGTCAAAACCGCAACCCCATTTTTCGTAATTGGTACTATCATACTTGTAATTGTGTAGTATTACAAGATAAATCTTTCGGTTCACTACAAGACATCTTGTAATACTATAAGATTGTCTGCTATCTCCCGCCTGAACTTGTAATCATAACATAAGATTACAATGCTCTTTTGGAACACTTTGCATGGGTCACTTTTGAACCACATGGTGCAAATCCTTAAGTTGTAATACATGTAATATAGTGGTATCGCATCGCAAGAAGAATACTAATTTTTATCAACCCCTTCGGGATTAAACGCTCACCAAGGCCCCTAGAATCGCTTTTCTCATGTTCAACCGCACTACAATACCCCCAAAGGCTTTTACGTGCGATTAATATATTAATAATGGCTATACACTGTGCACTCGCGCGTTCACAATGCACAAAAACTGTGTAAAAAAGTTAAGTTGGATGCCGCTCCCAGTCTTTCACAATACTTGGGACCGGGACTTTTGGCTTCTTGTGTTTCTTGACCAGCGATTTGACAAACTTTGCGATACCCGCAAACCAAGATTGAAGCTTTTCTACAATCTTTCCATCAAATGGGGTTTGGTGCCCTGCAGACTCTGCTGCTACATATCCCGGCAATTGCGAGAACACTATAAAGTTTACAAGAATAATTATCATTCCCGCAATCTTTTTTATTTTGGTCTTGGTCGACACCTTGTGTTTCTTTACCACTTTATCACTTTCTTCTTTTTGTTATTATCCCCAGGGTGTCCCACCCCAAGCGGGCCCACTTGTGCGCATGGCCGGACGCTTACGTTTCTTGGGAAGATTCTTGTTCTCTTGCAGAGACATCATCTGCTCGGCCATTGGAAGCACTCTATAATATGTTGGATGCTCTTTCAAGTGGTCTGTTGCAATCTGCCTTGCTACTCTACGGTCATTGGTGTGCTCCATTTCATGCTTGGTTCCAATGGCCACATCTTGGTTACTATACTTGGGCTTCTTCACCTTGCGCATCATACATCAATATTGGTTACCAGGACTTATAATACTATTGTTTCCCCGGCCTTGTAATCATGCCATATGCAATTACAGATATAACTGCAAAGCTCGCTACTAATATTGCTGCGTCTAGCAGTGTGTGTGCCATTAATACCAACCCAACAATAATTGCGACTGTAATTATTGCAACACTTCTTATTGTTACCATTTTACATCTCTCCTTTGTATGATAACATGTAGGACATGCATGTATTTAATGCTGTTGTTTGAAAGATAGAACGAGCACCCACACCATATTACTGCTACCAGCAAGCTCTCCACAAATCTCCATCCATCTACTAAAAATAAATTTAATATATGAGGCGGATCAAAAAAGAGAGCGACAACTCTTCGACGAACAAGAAATTTTCAGACATCTTGATAATTTCTGCAACAGCGCTATTAAGATTTTTTATGTGAAAACTTTTTAGTAATTTTCAGCAACTTTGTTTGAAACAAAACTTTTTTACCTATACTTAACGGTTACGAGCATACAAACCATTATTTCCACACACAACCTACTATAGTGTATGAATACTCATGCATGTACACTTTTTGGAGCGATATTCATCGTGCTCCTGGTGGTGGTTGGTGGGTGCACATCAACACAACCTGTTATATCACAATCTGCGCGTGTGGGCGATTTGGCCATTGTGGTCACTCCAACACCACCACCCGTTGACCCCATTGTTGGTTCCTATGATGCCACCAATACTCCGGTAAGTTGCAACGTTGTCTTCTACACCAGTAACACTGGCCACATTGACTGTGGCTTCTTTGCACAGAAAGACTTCAACTGGTATGCGCAGCCAACCAAAGGTCACTATCAAGTTGAACTAGAAGGTTCAGTGTATAGTGGGACGCGCGAGGCCGATGGATCAGTGTGGTCCGGAGCGCTTCCACAAGGAACCAAGCTGGTTCCCAAACACTAACCTCCTCTCTTTTACCAAAGTTATATATACCCACCCAGCATACACTAGCAGATGACAAGCAAGTATGCGATTGCAATGGTTACTCTGATGGCATGTGTCATCCTGATCGCTGGATGTACTGATGCCCCAGTAGCTACTATCATTGGGCATATACCCACTGTAGTTGAGACTCCAATCGTTGCACCAACTGGACCGCCAGTATTGTGTTACTATAAGACCGGAACAACTCCAGAGTGCACTGACACTGACTACCGCAACTACTATGTCAAGTATACAAGTGAACCATACGCTAATGAAACCATCGTTGCAAAGGCGAATGAACTGGGCAGTGTTGAAAACATCGTAGCGTTTGTTCAGAACATGCCATATGATTACGAACAGGAAGCGCGCATTGACAATGACAAAAACACTGACCAGTCATATCCGTATCAGACCCTGGAAGATGACACTGGTGTATGTGAGGAGAAGGCACTGTTGATGGCAGAGATGTTAAAGGACGCGGGCTACAATGCATCAATCTTCCGGTTCGAAAAGGAGGGCCACGCGGCAGTAGGCCTTGCAACAAATGGCCCCGGATATAAGGGGACTGGATATAACTTCATTGAGACTACAGCGGTTAAGGAAATCGGGGACTCCGATATTACATTCACTAATGGAGCGGCCTTAACTTCAATGCCAAAGGTTTACCAGATATCAACTGGCAACACCTATGCACACGTATACACGCCTAACAAAACTACAACTGTAATCCAGCCAATAACCCTGCGCCCCGTTCCAACCGTTGACTGGAACCAGATTCACACTGGGGCTCGGCCAACCTACAACCCAGGTGCAATCATCGACGGGCCCCAGTAAACAAATCTATAAATACTATTAGTTATAACATACATGCATCCCAAAACAAAGGAGATAGACACCATGCAACTCGACTGCGAACAGGGCCGCGACCCGGCAAAACATGACCAAGAGATGATGAATGCCGTAAATTATACTGTTAAGTATATTGTAAAGGATGGCAACGACATGAGCCCAGAGATGACAGATATTGCACTTGGTGTAATGTCTGGAATTGCACAGGACTCCTATGGGATTCCGAAGATTTCAGCAATGCATGTAATGTCAATTATCCTTACCCACAATGGGGAGCACGCATTTGCCAAGGAATACATTCGCATGGTTGCGGATGAGGTCGCAAAGACCCAACACAATGAACTGGATGGAATTGAGTATGGCTGAATGTGAATGTGGTGGCGCTGGGTTGAAAACCCTCAGCACCGAAGATTTAATTTGGTTGTTAAACTTGTTTAAGAACCGAAAAGATAGCAAGGCACTGGGAATGGTGCTTGCAATCCGTCACGAATATGAACACCGAATAAAGGTAAAGTATAATGGTAACCAAACAGGATGTTGAGTGGGGAATCAGCGCAACAATGCTTGCGCTCCTTGTCATTCATGCATGGTTGTTTTAAATGCCCAAACACAAATTTTTGTTTGCAAAGACGGGAGATCAAAAACTAAAAGATAATTATATATACAAGTGTGTCTAACATACATGTATCGAATAACAAGGAGAGAAAGAAAAAATGACAGTTGACAAAGACTTGGTTGCAATCCACGAAGCTGCACATGCAACACTGTGTGCAGTTTTTGGCAGGGAAACCATAAAAGCAACAATCGAACCCGAGAAGGTAGAGATTGATGGAAAGGTTTACACCTACCAAGGTAGAGTGACCTATGAAGGCCCAAGCATTGGCGGCGCAAAGAATGCGCAGATACTGTTGGCGGGTGCCTTTGCAGAGGCAATTAGGAAACCCGGAACTGTTTCATTAGGCGCCGATGAGGATGTTGCCAAGACCCAGACCCTCTGTGCCTTCTATGGCCTTGAGATAAACAAGGTTGCTGAAGACGCTGCGACACTTGTCGATAAACACTATGATGCTATACAGAAAATCGCAGCCCTGTTACTGGAAAAGGGCACCATTGAAACCGAAGAAATTTACGGTGCATTAAAATGATTCTAGGGCTTGGGTTAGGAGACCTCTTATCGCTTGCTACAGTTGTGCTGGGCCTGATAGGGGGTGTTCTTAATATCCACGCCGAGGAAACAATCCGACATTACAGTTTCATTATTTGGACAATTGCAAACCTAACGGGCGTAATACTAAATTACCTGGCCTATATGGGACTGGTTGTACTTACGTTGGGGTTCCTGTTATTTGCAGTCCTCAATGGAATTTATGCGGTTATTGATGTTGTCGGCGTTTATAATACAAGGCGGTGCCAAAAATGTGTATGAATCGTGAAAACCAACCCCCATATAAACACGGAACTCCAGGGACGGTATATCGAATGCGCGGATGGAGCCTGGTTTCCAGGGGCGGGACAAAACTCAGAAAATATGTGGGGTTAAAATAATTGAACAATTATTATTAATGCTAGCCGTTACTCTAGGGATATTGTTGGCGGCATTGTTAGTGTTTATTCTAATGTATAAACTTGATGGTGGGAAACTATGATAAACAAACCCAGAGACACGGAACTCTCTAAGTACATTGACAGAATGTATCAGAGAATGCTTGGAAGAGAAGAACTTGCAGCAAAGTATAAAACTATCGACCAACTGTATAAAGAGGGAAAATAATGGTAAACCCAATTTGTTTAAACTGCAAGCATTTTGGTGCAAAGTGTAGTGGAACAAAGGCACCTATGTGCTCCATTAAAGATGTATTGATTTCCGACCGCGAAACCCCCGACTATGTCGAGGTGGAAAAATAATGTGTTCGTATACTGCGTTCAGGCCCGCGCCTGAGAAAAAGAAGTATTGTGCGGCTTGTCACTGCCGGGGTAATGTTCCTAGCGCACACCGTTTTGTTGACGGAAAGGACGGCAAGATTTATTATGTGTGCTCCGTCTGCGGTGACATTTGGATTGGGAGAAAATAATGGATACACTCTTTTATGCGGCTGTATGCGCGCTTACTATTTTTGGAATAATGGTTGCCCTTTATGTGACCGTTGAAATGTGGAATTTTGGGAAGGAAAACAACTAAATACTTTTAGTGCGAATATGTATTTCCCAGTGGAGGTGAGGACTTTGGTAGATGAATGTAACATTGGAATTGGCTATTGTATAACGCTCTGTTCGAAGTATATGACGAAAGAGTGCCCAGATTATGAAGATGAAGACGAGTATAATTAAGGAGTTGATTTGATGAAACTATGCCCTGTAAAAATTCGAAAGGGCGAGCCGTGCGATGATTCCTGTCCCTTCCGAGGGTGGTATAAGAATCCAAAGACAGGGGAAGAGTTTATGTCCTGCTCGTACTTACATAAGAGAATTTACACCACAAGTGACGCAACCCCCGCTGATGACGGGTGTGCAACATCACGGAGCGTGTAATCATGGCGACGCGAAGAGAAAAGGGTAGCCATGAGGCACAACGAGCACCAATCAAGTTTGAACCGTTCTTACAAGTGGCGCGAACACATGCTGGTCTAGCAGACCTGCGCGCGCAGAACTGGATACTTACAGATATCTTTGGTGATTGTTATATTGCCACCGGAACGCAGACACACACATCAATTCTTGTTTCAAAGCCATTTGCAACGGAATTGTCAACAAAGTGTCAGTTCTTTATTGGCCCAGACAAGGAAAAGATAGTTACAAAGGAGCCCGAGTTAAGGAATCTTGAAGTGTGTTTTGCACACGTCTATATCCTGTTACCCCCAGAGGCAGACAAGCCACGAAACATTGTGCTGCTAGCCCTGCCCGTAACGGATGTTTATCTGGGTGTAAAAGCTGAGGTCTATGAAGATTTCTCAGCCCAGGTTGATGCGTTCCTCCCGAAAGACGAAAAGACTAAAGCGTGTTACTTTGACATAGCTGGGGATGGGAAACACATCAATATTAAACCCCCAACGGATGCCAACTTTGAATACATTGAGTCAAAAGAAATCTACACACACAGCCCCGCACTATATGCTGAAGCCGACAAGGGTTTTGAAAACCTTTATGGCCTAGAAGTGGGGGGTATGTCTTCCCCCGAGTGGAAGAAATTTAGCCGCCCCAAGGGGATGAAGATGCGATGAAAATCTATGGTCTCGATGCAGAATGGACCCCGGACCACGAACTGGTAGTAGCGTATGCTTACGACATCGAAGGACAGGTATATTATGAAATCACCCCTGAAGGCGTAAGGATTGTTGGAGAAAAACAACTCCTCCCCCCCAACCTTGTGTTAGAGGGTAAGGCCTTTTACTTCGCTGCCTATGACGACGCTGAACTAACAAAACCATACGTTACGTTTACCGAAGGTTACATGGATGCCAACCTATTGGTTGCGGTCAACCTAAACAAGTCCACCCACATGGAAAAGCGTTCCAAACGGCTCGCCGATATCGCATTTGACCTTGAGATGCCAATGCACCACCTCCTCAAGAAAGATATCCTAGCAAACATTAGCGAAGCCACACATGACGTTAAGGTTCACTGTCAGGAAGATGCTAGGACCGTCGCACGCGTGGCAGCACACTTCTACCGTAAGACCTCCGAGAAGTATCTCGACGTTGTCACACGTATGCAGAAATATGCTGAACCATGGCAGAGACTTGTGCGCACACCTATCTACGTCGACACGGATTACCTCAACACCTTCACAAACACCGATAAGCTTATATCAACGGCTAAGAAGTTTGATATCAAGATGTATACGCTTGGGAAGGACGGGAAGATTCACCAGAACCTGAAAGAGACCCAACGGTGGTTAGAAGCTAACAACATGAGTTACACCGTTACGTCGAGGGCGAAGGGTTACTCAAAGGATGGGTTACAACAGAAGTGGTCCAAGAACATTATGAAGGCCTACATCGACCCAGAGGATACCAGCAACAAATTCCTGTGGTTGGTTACGGGCGCCAAAGACAAACTGATGGACGACACGCTCCGTCAACAGACCCATATCATATATCTGCTTGCACTCAAGCGAGATTCACAGAGGTCTTTCGAACACATCCACTATCACACTGAACAACTGTGTGCTCAGGACAGTGGGCGGTTCTCCCCACGAAACTCACCCCTTGCACAGGGGTCAATCATGCGCGCGGCAGTAATCCCACCAGAAGGTTACTTCATCGCATCGTTTGATATCCAAGCACAAGAGCCACATCTGTGCGCGGAGTTCTCTGGGGACCCAGTTCTCCAAGAGGACCTCACACAAGACTTATACTCTGGGGTTTATGCAGCCTACTGTGGCCAACCCTACCGCAAGTTAAACAAAAGCGTCCCCGAAGAAGCCAAGGTAAGGAACATTGCAAAGAGCGGAATCACACTGCCTTATTTCTACGGTGTCGGGGCAGAAACAATGGCCGCTTCCCTGGGGATGGCACCACAGCCTTCACAAGCATTAATCGCACGTCTCCACGAACGATATTCAACGTTTGAACTGTTCCGCGAAACCATGTGTCGGCGCGCGGTGTCCCTTGGTCATATTACAGATATGTACCACGGCTGGCCTTTGCAGGTAGACTGGACCCAAAACAAGAAACAAACGTTTAACCATGTCGTGCAAGGAAGCGGGGCTTCAATGCTTCGTGAGTGGGTCGTCGACCTTCTCGGGGATGGGCACAAGGTTTTTCATACAATGCATGATGGGATATATATATACATCCCAGAAGAGGACCTGACCGCAAACGGCGGGTCTGCTACCATGGAATACATTAGACAACGGTCCATGGAACTTATGAACAGGCGGTTCCCACTGTCGTGGAAAGACTGGAACGTAGAAGCTGTGAATTTCTACCGCGGGCAGAAGGACAATCCGCACGGGCGCCTTTACGAGAAGGGAGACTACAAGGATATTGAAACACTGATTGGGGGGACAGCATGAAAACTAGTAGCATGGAGGCCATGACTCAATGGCTCCCACCAAAACAGTGGATAATTTTGTATCTCATAAACCGTTTGGAGTTTGCTGATATCTACGGGGACGCCAAGATATCGGTATCACGTAAATTGGTTGAACGCTACTACGGGAAAAATAACACAAAGGTGGCAATTTACACACTTCGCAAAGAAGGATGGATTCTTTCAGGGCCTGATGACACGCTTGTTCCAGGGGTTGAATTTGTAGCAGCCTATATGTAACCCCCGCACGTCGTATCGACGTTCACGGTTAAATTAAAACACCAAACGGTTAAATTAAAACACCGATTGTGTTTTAATTTAACCAAAACACCTCGTAGAGCTCGTATGAATGTATACATAGTATAAGACACAAAAAATCACAGGGTTAACATTATATACTCTTACAGCCTATAGGTAATGGTGCTAGGAATGTCCGAGCACAGTGAGTGATTTGAGTGAAGACAACTACGAAAGCAACCGAGAGTAAGTTTGATGACGAGGGATTTGAGCCCATTCCAAAGGAGCCAATGGGCTACCGTAAGTTCGTGACATTCTCCCAGATGGAGGAGGGGGCCGCCATTATTGGTGTGTTTAAGGGAATCGGAGAGGGGAAATTTGGAATTGAAGCCACGGTAACAGACAAAGACGGCATCGACAATATCTTTGTTCTAACTGCAGGACTCGGGGACCTTCGCGATGAGGAGAAAGTGCCCATTGGGACAATGGTAAAAATTATACACCTTGGCCTTAAAGAATCTAAAAACGGTAAGAAATATCGCGGATACCAGATTCTTGTCAAGAAATGAGCGACGATGAATGGGTTAGCATTGACGACCCCAATAAAATAAAACCAATATCTGTTTTTGCCAATGCAAAGGAGCGCGCTGAATACGGCGGGCAACCTGCAAGGCCCACAAATAAAATTTACTGGAACACGAGGTTACAGGCGTGGTCGGAAAGAAGCGAGTAGCGGCCGTGAAAAAGAAGCCACCCGCGAAAAGATGGGTGGCACTACGGCCAACAACCGAGCGCGACGAGCAGGAAAAGTTGTGCAAGTGGCTTACGCTTCAGTATCCAGACGTCGTATTCTTTTCAGTTCCGAACGACGGTAAAAGGACGGACGCCCGAAAGTTTCATCTCCACGCAGTGGGCATGTTGTCGGGTGCGCCTGACTTAGTAATTCTTTCGAAGCAGCCAATATTTGTAGAGATGAAGCGGGTCAAGGGCGGCCACGTGTCCAAAGAACAGAAGATGGTGCACGCATGGATACGCGCGCTTGGATACCACATGCTTGTTTGCAAAGGCTTTGATGATGCGCGCAAACAACTAACTCCACTCCTATAGGTATCTCTCTTTTTAGATTCCACTATATATTAAGATTAACTTCTAGTTGTAGATTACGACATACCAACCAAGTTTCCCTAGAAAGTTATTTATACTGCAGCAGCTTACATAGATGTATGACAATCACACCAATCAAAGTTGAAACCTTTACACACACGGGTGTTAAGGAGGATGGAACGTTCGAGAACCAGCGCGGAGCCATTGGAACAAAAGCGAAGGTAACATTTTCCGCACCCCGCGGTGGGTGTGGGGTGACAGGATGTAATTGCAGTCCTGGGCAGTGGGTTTGTTTTAGCACAGGCAGGACCGATACTGGGAATGTCGCTGTAACAACACTCTGGTTTAACAGTAGGAAAGAGTTATTAAAGTTTGGGAAAGAAAACAATCTTTATTGAGGTAGATTAACATGACGGGTTTGACACGAGAGGAGAGGGTTAGGGGCCGCGCAGAAAGAGGAGACGTTAATTCAATAATGTTAGTGAAGCGCGCAGAGGCTGGAGAGATTACGTGGACCGAGGCATATACGCGGAAGATTGTGACGGTGTGTAACAAATCTACAGTTCAAACGGTGCTGTTAAACGAACCCATATCAGAAGAGCACAAGCGCCAGCACGGCCAGTATTTTACAAAGGGGAACTGCTTTGCGCTTGCTCCGTTTAAAGACTGGTTCAACGCAATCCCAAACCATAAGCAGATTAAGTTAGTAGAGCCATATGCCGGTGGGGGCTCCATTCCAAGGTTAATGAAAGAGGCAGGGTTTAAGAATGCCTTTGTAATGTACGACATTGACCCGCAATCAAAGAATGTTATTCAGAGGGACAGCATTGCAAATTGCCCCGAGGGAGATTGCATAGTTACTAACCCACCATACTTAGCAAAAAACTCTGCTACTCGAAGAGGGCTTAACTTTCCGGAGACACACCATGATGACCTCTATAAGTTATCTCTTGAAAAGATGCTTGGGGCATCAAAGTATGTGGCGGCAATCATCCCAGAAAGCTTTATAACTTCTGGGCTGTTCCTTAATCGCGCGTCCAAAATAATCAGCCTGAAAATGAAAATGTTTACAGATACGGAGTGCCCGGTTTGTTTAGCATTGTTTTCAGAGGACTCCACAGACGTGGAAATTTATGACGGGGAAAAGTTTATTGGAACCTTGTCAGAGCTTAAAAGTTATATACCAAACCCTAAAACAAAACACGCGTGGAAGTTTAATATCAAGGGAGGAGAAATTGGAATATTGGCCCTTGACAATCAGAAAACCGACACCATTCGTTTCGTAAGGGGTGAAGAAATTTCAGATGATGACATAAAGGAGTCAAGCCGCGCAATTACAAAGGTTGCGGGCAGCGGTGATTATAATGTTGACAACCTTATAGCCGCATCAAATCGGATTCTGAAACACATCCGTGAAAATACCCACGATGTTTCAATGACTTCGTTTAAGGGATTAAGACAGGATGGAAAATATCGCAGGAGGTTAGACTTTGAATTAGCAAAGACAATCCTCAACTGTGCTATGGGGGAAATGTAATGCCAATTGACTTCCTATTAATTAAGACAAAGGCGTGGGTTGAAAACAGCAAGAGCGTAAACACTGAAGACCCCGAGACGCTAAAGAAGATAACGACCAAGGCTTTACAGATGGGTGTGGGCGCAGAAGAACTAATCGCGGCAGTAAACGCAAATGTATATTTAAAGATGATGTTTGCAAAGGACCCGAGCAAACAAAACATCTATGAAATTGCAGAGTTAAAGTTCCTCCAAACAATCCCCCATGTAAAGTCGGCAGTAAAGATAGAGGCAGCTGGGAACAAAGCGGTTTATGTAGACCGTGGTGTACTTTCAGTAGGAGAGTCCGGCAAGACAACCCGTCGGGGGTCTAAGTCTAAAAGCATAGACTTTAAGATTGTTGTTCTTCCAAAGGGCCAGCGAACAAAGGTTCAAACAATTTATGCTATGCACAAGTATACAGAATCAGAGGGTGGGGCCCAAGATAACCAGCGCCAAGATATTATAACCTACCTAGAGAACGCTCCGCTTGAACGCGCAGAATGTTTTGTTGCTCTACTTGACGGCGAATACTATACAAAGAAACTCGCAGGCCTTAAGGCCGAGTTTGACGTCGTTGGGCACCGAAGAGTTCTTACAAGCAACGAGTTTGAATCTGTGGTTGTTGGTGGAACAACCCTTTAGAAATCTTTATATCATGACACATCTATGTATGTATGGAGCAAAAGAAATGCGAGACACTTACGGAAACAATGGATCTGAATCGAACATCAGGAACCACGGCGGCAGGAAGTCGTCGTTTGAAAGCCTTAAGGTGTTCGACAACTGTGGAATCAAAGCAATCTCAATCAGCGCGGCGATTGAGAGGAATGGGCACCTGTTGATAGTTGAACAGGTTGACGCGGGTGCGGCAATCTCAAAGCGCAGGCTCAACGTTCTCAATGAATTGTATAGCCTCGGCGGCGTAACCATTGTAGTTTACACTGGGCCGCTTAATAACGGAAGATTCGGGCCGGGCACCGTTGAGGTATACTGTGAAGGTGGACAGGTTGTGCGCGGTGCGGCAAATGAGGAGAGGCTTGTAAAGCTCGCGGGCGACTGGTTCGCGGTTGCAGACAAGGGCGCATATGTAAAGGGCCGCCAGCCAAAAGTAATTGAGCGGGAGACCTCGGACGTTGACGGTGAGATTGCACCGTTCATTGAGTACAGCCCATTCAACAAAGTATTCCGCGCGAAGTTCTCGTTTACTGACATCGACCTTGCAGCAGCCTGCAATGGTAAAGTGCTGTTCGTCGAGTTCAAGAAGCGGGATGCGGAGAAGCAGGCAGGGCAGGAGATTCTGTACAAGCAGCTGTCTGCGCGCGGTGGGGTTCAGTACATCAACTACTATGGAAACCCAACCGCAAACGGCGGGCTTGCAGCAGGGCGCTCGGAAGTAACCATCGACGGTAAACTCTTTGCAAGCGGCAAGTGCGACCAAGATATCCTTATTGGGGACATCTGCGACTTTGTCCACCGAGCAAAGGAGGGTGAGTAATCTATAAATACTAGTCTCTCTAATAGATGTATGTAGCAAACACACAGGAGAGAAAAGAAATGTTAACCCGACCAGACCCCGTTCAGGAATTGTTAAAACAGTTCCCCAACTGCCCTCGCAATGTTTCGAGGGATAATGCGTCTGTCGAGTTAAAGAAGGCTGTTGCAAAGATAAGCCACGACGATCCAAGGATAGAAAACTTGGCAGACCAGCACGCTGCTCACAAAATTCGCAGCAAACGGCGGAATGAAATCTTCGCGCAGTTAAGAGCCTTAAAAGCAAGGAAGTAATTATGTCAGCAGGCAAGGTTTCAAGTTACCTAAAAAAGATTGAAGGCGCAACAATGCGCAAAGCATCGAAACATATAAAAAGACAGAACCTAAAAGATATGAGAAGAGAAGTTAAGGAGTATAGAGCATGACAGAGTTTGATGAGTTTGTATTGTTAGTAGGTAAGGAAGGATTCGAGGATTCACTATGAAGTTTACAGTTGTAGAGGGTGTCCCGACATTGTCGGTTAAGAAATTAGCAGAGATTACTGGGGTGGATATTGAAACCCTCACCGCCGACCTGGCAAAGAATTGCGAGTGTGGGATTTATATCGGCTCTGAAGGAGCGGCAGTTGAGGTAGATGACCTGTATGACTATCTTGAAGCGACGAACCCGCGCGCCCTTCGCGTAATTTTTGGGCCCATTCACAAGGAGTGAAATCATGGTTAAGCCCAAGCTTACAAAGGAGGAAAGGAAAGCCAACAGAAAGGTGTTCTTTGAGGGAAGTAAAGTAGATGTTTGGACACCAAGTGATATAGACAGACGCGCGATTGCGATGTTGAGTGGGTTGAAAAATAAAGATATGAGGTGGACAGTATGATTGTTAACATACCAGAGTTTGAAGAAGAAGACCAGAGAACCGAACAGGAAAAGAAAGATGACATCCTTCTCGAATGTTTAATCGAGTCGGGATACTTTAGTGGAGAGGAAGACGATGGCGAGTAAAAAGGCATATATTATATCTGAAAACGAATGGCAGGCAAAACTGGGATACACATCTGGAGTAAAGATTACCCCGCTGTGGCCCCAGGCCGAAGAAACGGATAACGAGGAAGGGCGGCTGGAGCGCCTGCGACTTCAGAGCGAGGCTCGACAGAGTAACCTGATTGATTGTGACATTAGCGGGCACAAACCCAAGGTGTCGAATGAGTAATATAAATCCCCCGAAGGGGTGCCCTCAACCCATGATAACCCCAGGGCTGATTTGCGCCACACCTTTTCACGAGTGTGTGGAATATGAAAACACAGCATATCAGTTTTTACAGACGGATTTCAGGAGTGAATAACAATGCAACTTAATACTTATATTTCTACAAAAGATTATGAAACGCTTTACAAAGCAAAGCCCGCGCAGTATAAGTCTGTAGCTAGTTTTATGGCTGACATAATTCGTCAGCGTGCGGCCGAAGAGGAAAAGAGATTAGCATACTTCCCAGCACAAAACCAGATTGTAACAATCCAGGAAGGAAACAAACCGCCAGTTGTTGTTCGAGACACACAGGCAATTCCAAACGTTTCCGGTGGCGGCAATGAAAACCTGAAACTATATACACCCAGTGGCACCCCTATTATTCCACAGTATGAGAGGCAGTGAACGTGAATGGCTCGAAGTTGATAGACGCTCTTGTAGAGCGCCTTTTAAATCACGCGGATATCCACGGGCTCCAATTGAATCCCGATAAGAATATTACGGGGAAAGTAATTGCGGGGTTAGTAAGGAATGTAGAGAGACACCACGGGCTTTATTGTCCGTGTCGTATTGTTACCGGAGACCGAGAAGCCGATAAGGCTATTAAGTGCCCGTGCATACATATGTTAGAAGATGTCGAGAACAATGGGCAGTGTAAGTGTGGATTGTTTATGAAGAAGTTTGAAGGAGATGTTTAAGATGTGTAAAGTTGTAACTGAAACATTTAAAGATGGAGAGTTTGTCGGAGTCCTGATAACTTGCCTTGTAATCTTTGGCGGGATTGCGGGGGTTGCAACCCTTGCAGGCGTGATTTGATGAGACTTATTGATATTGAAGGCGACGGCAAAACCCTAATGGTTTATGCCTATGTTAAAGACGGTTCAATGGTTTATGTAATGCCAAAAGAAAATGGGGCTGAACGGTTTATACGGGGCCAGCGAAAACTTCGGTCCAAGCAGGATTAGATGACAGACAAGAAAGCCTATGACCGTGCCTATAGGGCAGCGGAGTATGCCGATAATACTTTTAGAGAGTATAAGATTGAAAGGCAACTTCAGTGGCACAGGCTTAATAGAGAACGGATATTAGAGCGCATGCGTGTATATAATCGTACACACAAGGGGAGACAGACAGCAATTCTTGAGGAGATGAGGGAATGAGCTATATTGAAAAACAGAACAAGGCATTTAATCCTATTACGATTGAGGCAAACAGGTTGGTGGTGTCGAGTGACTTTCACGTCCCATACCTGGACGAGAAACTCTTTGACAAGTTACTTGCAATGCCCGATGAGACAGGTATCAAGAACCTTGCAATAAGCGGGGACTTATTTGACGCGGACTCGTATTCTATGTTTACGCCTATGGGGCCAGTTGCGTCGTTCACAGAAGAGTGTGAGGCAGTGCGTGATGTATTTGCGCTTTTGTTGAATAGCTACAACAACATATACGTCTGCCGAGGAAACCACGAAGCGCGCATCATTAAGCAGAACTTCGGGCGGTTCCAGATGCGCGAGCTTGTAGAGATGTGTATCCCCGACGAGATGTCCAAGGTACAGTTCAACCGTCGTGTCAATGTTACAAACGAAGACCACCTGCATGCAAACATTGCAGGGCACAAGTGGATGTTTACGCACCCGCGCAACTTCCGTATCATTAACCTGTCGGTTGCTCGTGACCTTGCCGCGCGCTATCAGTGCTCGCAGATTGTCGCGCACGGGCACCAGGCAGCGATGGGTTGGGACCGCTCAGGAACATTCCGGCTTATCGACGGTGGTGGGTTGTTTGACAAAAACAAACTAGTATACCTGCGCGAGACCACCTGTTACCCAGAGACAAAAAATGGGTTTGTTATTATTGACGGAACGGATGCGAGGATGGTGGAGTAATGGTAAAAGCAAAGAAGCCAAAGAAAGAAAAGGGGCCCTGTGGGTGGATGCAGATTGTTATAACCTGTAGACGTCCCACGTCGGATGGAGAAAATCTACCGTCGGGCTGTGACCCCAACTGCCCCGCGCTTATTTTGCGCGAACAAGAAGCAAGAATCAAAGAACAGGAAAATTCCCAGTTCTACCAGTAACCTTTTTATTCAAGAAGATCTAAGAGTTAGTAGAGGTAACAGAACATGAAATGCCCATACTGTAAATGTGCAATGAATGAAGTCAGCAGGGATGAGTATCAAACCTGTATCCAGATTATACTAGAGTGTGAAGAGTGCGCGCGCACGGTGCTCGCAGAGTTTGAGTTCGCCGGGTTTTATGATGAAGAGGATAACGAGATTGATGAGGTAACTGATGACATTCGAGGTTCATTGTAAAGAGTGTAGAGTAAGAATGCAGCTATGTTCGGCAGTGGTGGATGAACATTACGCCACATATAGATATGTCTGCCCCCAGTGTGGGCGAAGTGTCCAGCGGTTGTTCTATCACCTGGGGACACACACGCTTGTAGAAAAAGAATAATGACTAAAGAGGAGAGAAATAACATGCCACTATCAAACGAAGAACAGAACGAAGTTAAAGATAAAGTGTTGGAGAAGTTTGGACAAGAACTGGTTGCAAAGATTGACATGAAATACATGGCACTTGCAGACCTGCGCGCCGTTTCAGAGTCATCCTATGAGTTCCTTGAAAAGGTTAAGGAGGCATATCCAGACCAGAACCCAGAGATTCTTCTTGCGGGAATTCTGTTCGGGATGAAGATGGGAGAGCTCGGAGTCCTGTATGCACAGGAGCATGGAATGCTTGCAGTCCCCGAGCCGGAGAAGAAAGAGGAAAAGAAGCCTGAGGAAAAGAAAGAGGAACACGCAGTCGTCGGATACAAGGGAGATTACTGCGAACAGATGTACGGGTGAGCAACATGGTGGACGATATTTACAGTTTAAGATGTTGGCTTGAGGGGAAGTGTTGGGAGGCACACCTTGCAACGTGCACCCCAGAACTTTCGCCAGAAGAGATAATTAAAGCGCGGGGGCAGTTGGAAGCATACGGGCAAATTATCCGTTATATTGAAACGCGCAACCGCAACCAGCGGCCGCACTTTAACTATGCGGAAGAATACCAGGGTGCATGATGGACACCCCCACTTTAATTTCCCTGACACTGAATGCTGTCGGGACAATTATTTCAATCTCGGGGTCAATTTATAATGCTATGGGGTTCCACAAGTTTGCACTGTTCCTCTGGCTAGTGAGCAACGGGGTTCTAATGGCACTGTTCTTGGGGGTCGCTATGGATTGGTTTGTCCTTAATGGTGGTGCGTGGCTGCAAGTCGGCTTGTATGTTATCTTTATTGGGACGAGTTCCTATGGGTATTGGAGGATTTCAAATGACAAGGTGTAAGTATTTAGAGATTGGGTTTGAAGAAAACGGACGCACAAAGATAAAGTGCGTTGGGTCTAAAGACGTGTGTGTAAAACTGTATGCCGAGTGCATTGTCAGCGAGACGTGCTGGGCAGGTTCTACTCCAACTGCGCGGTGAGAGCATGAAAAAGCAGGCCGAGAAAGAGCTGGTAAAACAAATCCAGGATGCGTTTGACCGTGGCTATGAAGTTGGTTATGACGCAGGCTTTGACGATGGATTTGTTGAAGGGCAGGAAGTGTCGGAGTCTGGGGATAATGGTAACTGAAACCCAGATGGCATTTATTGCCAGGAACAAGCTCCGCTTTTTTACAGGCTTTGGAATCATAAGCGTGTTTATGGGTATCGTCAGTTTTGGAATGGCGCTTGTGACAATGGTTACTGTAAAAGGTATCTACATTCCCGCCTGGGTAATTATAATAGTCGGAGGAGGATTGGTTGCCGGATGTTGGTATTTTGGTTACTGGTATGAAATGACAAAGATGTGGGAAAAAGAGATTAGCCACACGAACAAAAATATCAACCCAGAAATGTTAAAGATGTGCACAGAGACAACCCAGAACCGTGAAGACATTATTAGAATTAAAGCGTTACTTGAGGAGACGTTGAAATGAATATTGCAAACGCGATTGGCTATCGTCTCATTAACGCGGGCCATTTCTTTACGCAGATTGCTGACAAGCAGCAGGGGAGACAGATGCACGACCCAGAGATTTATACAAAGTATATTACCGACGACCCCAATGAGTTCTTGCGCATTACATATCCGCTAAAAAAGAATTCGCTGGTGGTAGACCTTGGGGGTTATAGGGGTGAGTGGGCCGCGAGGGTGTTCGCAAAGTATGCTTGCAAGATTCACGTGTATGAACCCCACCCGACATTCTACAAGCTTTGTAGAGAGGCCTTGAACCCCGGCATCGTTGTATTCAACTGCGGGCTTGGGTCTGAAACAAAGACGCTACGTATAACGGACGACACGGTTTACTCCACGGTAGGAGACTCCGGCGAGTTCGAGGTTAGGATTGAACAGGCCTCGAAAATGTTTAATGGGCAGTATGAGTATGGGTGTGACCTTCTCAAGATTAATATTGAGGGGGGAGAGTATGATGTGCTCCCCGACTTGATTGCGAACTATGAGATGAAGAATCTGAAAAACATCCAGATTCAGTTCCACAACTTTGTCCCCGACTACAAGAAGAAGTATGCTGACATTTGTGAGGGGCTTTCAAAGACCCATGTTAAGAACTGGGGCTATGATTTCCTGTATGAGAATTGGAGGGTGAAATGAATATACTTATAATTCTTCCGCGGACAAATCGGGACCTGTGGACTTACGAACCCAACGACAGTGAGGCAAGGTTCACCTATCTCATGCCCCTTGGTCTTCCGTATATCTCGGCGGCGTTAAAGCGCGCGGGGTTCAACGTTGACGTGTTGAACATGAACCACGAGTCGGGGACTGTTCAAGACATTGTAAGGAGACATGTTACCTGCGAATCCTACAGCATTATCTTTACTGGCGGGGTTTCGATATTCTACCCAGCAGTGCGTGACATTATAAAGTGTGTCCGCGCGGTCTCACACGGTGCCAAGATTGTTGTTGGTGGGGGGATGGTTTCAGCACAGCCCGAGTTTATGGAGGGTAAACTTAAGCCCGACTATATCATCAAGGGAGAGGGAGACAAAGCCTGCGTTGACTTGGCGAAACACATTCGCGATAAGGTGCCCACTCCGTTTGTTCAGGACACAACACCAGTCGAACCGCTCGATGGTTTACCCTACCCAGACCTCGACGCATTCGGGTATGCGGAGTATCTCGACCATACAAAGCCGGACTACATTGCTTATGATTGCTTTGACAAGCCGCGCCCATACCCAATCCTTGCCACAAGGTCGTGCCCATACAATTGCACGTTCTGCTATCACACCGTCGGATATAAATACCGACAGCGCAGCAACGATAACATAATGGCAGAGGTTCGGTATGCCGCGAAGAAGTATCAGGCAAACGTGTTCTTCTTCTACGATGAACTGTTCGCGTATGATAAGCCCAAGGCGTTAGACTTCTGTAAAAAATTCCAAGAGTTTGCAGAGAACACACCATACAGAGTTCACATGATGATGAACCTGCGTTCGGATTGCTGTGATGAAGATATCTTGGTAGCAATGAAAGCAGCAGGAGCAAGCATCATAGGACTAGGTTTAGAGAGCGCATCTGATAAGATTCTAACAAGTATGCACAAGAACCTTAAAGTCCAGCAGAACACCGATGCGATGCGTTTAATCGCAAAGCACGGGATGGGGCTACAAGGCTCGTTCATCTTTGGGGACACAAACGAAACATTAGAGACCGCGCAGGAAACCCTTGACATCTACTATAAGAACATGGACATCATTCGCGGTGGGGTTGCAATCAACTTCATCATCCCGTGTCAGGGAACAATCATTTACAAGAGAATGATTAAGTCTGGCAAGTGGACCGACGAAAGCTTCCTTGAGTGGAGAACCAAGGGCTATGACTTCTACAGCCCGCCCAACCTGACCAACATGTCCGACGAGGACTTTGAGAAGTTAAAGGACAAGGTGTTCGCCGCGCAATATACTGGTGGATATTATGCGGTCCCGTGGGACAATGGCTCGGGTTTCCCATCAGCAAAGTGCCCATACTGTGGGAGGGATAATATATACGTTGGTGTCCGAATGCCTACGTGGGCGGAGTTCCGCCAGGTGGGTTGCCGACACTGCAATGGAAGATTCAGGCTGGAGACGCGGTTGTTCACAGTAACACGATACCTGATTAAACTCTTCGGGTTCAACAGGATGCGGAAACTCTGGGGGTTGGTGCGATGACACGCCCTCAAGTTTCAATTATTATTCCAGCCTATAAAAGCGAAGAGCACATCAAGCAATGCATTGACAGCCTGCGCGCGCAGACCTACTATGATTGGGAGGCGCTCATTGCATTAGACGCCCCCGACCTCGATAGCACTGTGGAGATATTAAATGGATATAAAGACGGCAGGATAAAGATTCACATGTCGTGGGAAAAGGGAAATGTTGCCCAGGCAAGGAACCGCGCATTGCGAGAAGCGCAGGGTGAGTTTGTTGCGTTATTGGACGCCGACGATTATTGGGAGCCAGACAAGTTGGAGTTCTGTGTAAAGTCTATTAAAGGTAAAGATTGGATAGCACACTGTTCATGGCTGGACTATAACGGGCTGCGAATCCTTGACGAAACATATCCTGGATACGATACAGCAATCGGGGGCACGGGAGTTATCTTTATTCGCAGAGATGTTCTGTCAAAGGTGAGAGAAGAGTGGGGCTATGTCTTCAATGAGAAGATGGATAGGAATGACGACGCGGATTTGGTGCTGCGCCTTCGCAAGTATAATTCAATGCTTTATCCGAACCCCTTGTCTTACCAAAGAATGCGTTCGGGGAGTTTAACTTCAACTACAACCAAGTGGCACACACGGTGGATAGTATTAAGGATGTGTGCGAGAAATAAAGCATGGGATTTGCTAGCCTTCCATGTTCAGGAGTGGGTGCTGGAACCCTTGGTAAAAATAAAGAAGAAGGTGCTGAAATGATTAAAACACAGTTTGAAGTTACGACGTCGATAGGTTGTCCCGTGGACTGTAAGTTCTGTCCACAGGACCGCATTGTCGAACGATATACAGGGGCGCGCACGCTTACGCTCAAGGCGTTCACGGAATTAATACAGACAGTTCCGTCAAGTGTACCCATTATATTTGCAGGGGTGTCCGAGCCGTTCTTGAACAGCGCTACCCCAGATATGATTTGGTATGCAAACAAGAAGGGTCATGCGATTCAATTGTTTACAACACTGACGGGATTAAAATATCACGACGCGATACGACTAACAGAGATTCCGTTTGAGTCGGTGGTTATACATCTTCCCGATGCCCACGGCAATGCCAAGATAAAAATGACCCCAACGTGGCACCGGGCGTTTGAGGTTATGGCAATGTCAGCAAAGAATTTACACTTCATGAACATGGGTGCTGACTTTGTATCTGATAGGTCAGAGGAGATTGTCCGCGAGACGATGCCCATAATCCACAAGGGCCCGGTGATGTGCTACCGCCACGAAATACCCGATTATATAATGATGCCAAATGGGCACGTGTTTTTCTGTTGCCAGACAAAAGGTCAGCGTGCATACGTGGGTTCGCTGTATGAGAACACCTACCCCGAACTTGTTGCAAGGCATCCGCAAATATCAAAGCGGTTGCAGAACGACTCCGAATCGTTGTGTCATAAATGTACGTGGGCAAAGCCCCGAATAAAGTATCAAGCGTTAAAGTATATGGAGATGTTAAAATGATTCCAATGGTGTCAGTGGTAATCCCCTGTTACAATGCTGAGATGTATATCGGGGAGTGTATCGAGTCGGTAGTCATGCAGGACTACCCTAACATAGAAATTATAGTTGTGGACGATGCAAGCACGGATAACTCTGTGCGCGAAGTTATAGGTGCGCGGAGAAACGCTGGCATCCCGATTTACACCGAGCACCTTTACCCCAACCGTGGAGAGTGCTGTGCCTCCCAGACAGGGTTTAAAAGAGCAAACGGCGAGTATGTTTGCAGACTATCCGCCGACGATACGTTTGTTGAGCGAGACCACATCTCGCGGCAGGTGCAGGAGATGGAGAAGACAACCGCCGACTGGTGTTACAACTCTCGATACTTGATGGGGGAAACAATCGAGAGGGCCGGGGTCGTGGAGTCAGCGTGGTTTATTCCGCATGGGTTCCGTGGGGCGAGTGCTCTCGACAACCTGTTCCTTAAATTTCCCCGACTCTGTTTGCGAATTTCGAAGTATAAGAACCCTACAAACAGTAGCACCTTTATGATTCGTAAGAGCACATTTGACGAGCAGCACCTAACGTGGAAACCAAACAAGTTGCGTACACGGTGTGATGGCATGATTCTTGGACAGATGTTAGCCAAGAGATTAAAGGGCCGCGCGCTCCCAGAAATTGGGTGCTTCTATCGCGTGCATCCAAAGCAGGCGAGTCACACGACTGAAGCAATTGACGATATGAAACCGTTAGTAGAGTATCTGGAGACATTATGATGCGATAGATTAATAACCTATTACAATTCACATTAGTATGGAAGTGAGTGAGTATGAAGGCACCAGTATTTGGGAATGCTGAGCACGATGCAGAAGTAATGCATGAGGGCAAGGATGCAGAGGAACCCCTTACAATATTCGACCACATTGGCAAGGGGCTCGGAATAGTTATGTGCATCGTGCTTGCATATGGGATAATCACCGCATTCTAATGCGTGGATGTGGAAACATTTATCTATTTTAACGCAACGCTTATTAACTTATACGTCTATTCTATATTAGAGGCGATAGACCTTTATGAAGAACTTTAAACCACAAGTAGCAATGGACTTGAACTTCGACTTAAGGCCGGGTGGTCCCTTTATCCCGCCCACATTACGGCGGGCACCGGTGCATGGATACTCCGCGCACCAGCGGGACTATGACCGTGCACAGGTAGCGCACATGCGCCACGAGGCTGCAGAGAGTCCCGAGTGTGAGCGCATGGAACACAAGAAAAAGAAAGGCAGGTTTTTCTAAATGACACACATGAGAAGAAGACCCCAGCGGTCAAAGCGCGCCCGCGCACCGGGTGCAGGTATGGGAAATATGAACTATGCAATGAAGGGCATGATGGACATGTCGACCATGGCTGTTGGCGCAACACTAATGGGCGGAATGATTGGTGTTGTGGGCAACGTTATACCGAAATCAACATGAGGTAATCATGGCTCAAGTTGTAAGAACGTTCTACAATGAAGAAAAAGCCGAGCCGCCAGGGAGAGAGCGCCATGAAATGAGAGTGGCACTCAACAAGGACCTACGTGAGAGGCAATCTACCCCGGCACAAAAGGTTGAGCGCGCAATTAACTCTACACGTGGGTTCTTAAGCGGCTCTCTCACGAAGGTGCGCGCGGCCGTCGAGCCTGCAATTGGAAAGGCACAGAAGTTTGCGCGCGAACACCCGTCTAATGCTCCAGGGGCGCACGACCGCATGACTGGAATGGGCGGAATGGGTGGAGGCATGGACTTTGGATTTCAGCCCGACTTCGGAATGTTTGGTGCTACAAAGCCAACAGCAAACCCCACCGACGACTTTAAACGCGGGCGCAAAAAGCGAAAGGCACGCGGATTACAAAAACACGAAGACTATATGGATTATATTAATCGGTTCTAACCATGGCGGCTAAACGTTTAAAAGTTGTAACAATGGTGCAGTGCCCCAAGCGCGGGCAGGTGCCTGTAAGTGATTGTCGCAGCTGTAACCAGAATGAGTTTGTGTGGTCTAACAGTGTAGCCTGTAATGCTTTAGTCGGCGAGGAGCGGCATGCCGCACGCAGGCAGCAGAATCGCGACGCCCGCGATAATGCGCGGAGAACACCTCGCCAACAGTTAGCAAAGGATTGGAGCGGGTTAAAGGAGTTTGGAAATCTTTTATCCGGGCCAGTGGACCCACCGATGAGAGTCTTTAAAAAGAAAAAGGGTGGCGGTGGGTTATTTGGATTCTTCGGGTGAGGTGTGCAGACCCAGTCCTCGTATGACCGCGGGCCGCGGAACGGTGGTGGGGTTTGACCGAGACATCCCCAGAGTAGACCAAGAACTCTTGGACTACCTTTTAAACCAATAAATTTTACAGGTGCCCTCTCCCATTTGGGCAAGACGGTTCAATCCGCTGGAGGGCAATACAAACCTTTTTTAAGTTTACCAACCTATAGTAAACTCCATGACTCAGAAATATAAGTGTTATAAGTGCTCGACGATAGTTCTCGAGCGCCCGTGTCCTGTGTGCGGAAATGATGATGACGGCTACATTAAGCCGATGTGCGAGCTTGACCATTGTAACTGTATTCATGAGATAAGCAATACGATTGCGTATTGCCCGAAGTGTGGGGAGCCCGTGTGCCCCGAGTGTATGTGTCACGATGTGATGCAGATATCTCGGGTTACCGGATACCTTCAATCAGTTGCGGGATGGAATTCTGCAAAGCAGCAAGAGTTAAAGGACAGGAAACGATATGACATTTAAACAGTGTATAGTGTGTGGGCAGCGATTTAAACTGCTTTCAACTCAAAATCCCAAGCGAAAAACTTGCTCGCAAGTGTGTTTTAAGGTGTTGATGAAACAAGAATAGACTGGGGATAATAATTCATATTGGCGTGGTGGGCATTCACAATCTTGTTATCAGAGAGTTAGGCGCGAAATAAAACCAGAGATTTGTGAGAGGTGTGGGGCAACTCCACCTACCAGGTTGGATACGCATCACCTTAACCGGTGTCACTCAGATAACACACAAGAAAATTTAGTTGTACTGTGTGTAAGTTGCCACGCCAAACTTCACTATATGGAAGATAACCGCGGGCTTCAGGGTTGGACGGGCTATAATATAACGTGAGGATACAATGATTGAATTGGGCGTTGGGGACATTGCGTCCCTGCTGATAGTGTGTTTAAGTTTAGTGGGTGGGATACTTAATGTGCGGTCCCCCGCGCGGTCTCGATACTACAGCTTTATTATTTGGGCTGTGGGTAATGCGCTTGGAGCAATACTATATTATCTTGCATACATAGAGGTTGTTCAACTCACGCTGGGGTTATTATTGTTTGCAGTGCTCAACGTGGTTTACACCGCCATTGATATTGTTGGGGTTTATAATACAAAACGAGAACTAGCATAACTTTTTTAATAGAAACATTTATCGCCAATAAGAGCATATATAAGGGTAGAGGTGATTAGATATGAGTTATGTACAGAAGGTTGCAAAGTCCCTTGGTGTTGATGAACAGGGATTTACCGCACTTCTCGTTGGTAGCGTTCTCGCTATTATGATTGGGTCGGTACTGCTTGTCATCAGCTACGTCGTCATCAACGCAATTGTTGGTGCCACGGGTGTAGTTAGTAACGAGTCCCTTAACACCTCGCTCTACGCAAACATCTCTAACATCACTGCCGCACTTAACATCGCAGGTATTGCGCTGATAGTTGTTGGTATCTCGGGTATCATCTATATGCTGATGGGCCTGGGCGGTGTAGGTGGGCGGAGATAAACGCCACCAAAACTATTTTTATCGAAAGGTTTATCGGATTACACCCCCATAACTATAAATGGAGGTGATAAGCATGCGTGAAGGCAACACCGCCAATCTGTTGGTAGTTGGCCTGTCAGGAATACTCACAGGCGCTGTTTTATTAATTGTGTCTTATTTCTTGATAGACCAAGTTATAAATATTACACCGTGGTATGAGTATAACAGGGTCCTTCTAGTTGGCGGCGTATGCACGTGCGATAGCATTGTCGCGGCACTTCACATCGTAGGCCTTGGTTTAATTATAGGCGGTGTGATACTCGTTGTGCAATCTGTATTGACATTGGGCGACGTTGGGGGTTCGCGTTAATCTCCCTGTGAGAGGAGCAGTTTAAGCTCCTCTTCGTTTTGTTTTGCCTGTGCGATTGTTTCACAGGTGTCACCATAGATTTCGTGGTATAGGTTGTGCGTATCCTTTGACATTAGGACGCCGTTGTCGACGTTCCACATGGCGCGGCATCGCAGGGCTTTTCCCAGAGATGTAATCTTGTAGTGGTCGATGATGCGCCAGAAGGGGATGCGGTGGTGGACGTTGCCGTGGCCGTTGGTGTGCTCTCCGGTTATCTGGTCCTTTGATTTGTCTCGGTTGTAAATCCTATTCTTCCAATCAAAATATAAGTCGCACTTGCGAATTGAAAAGAGAAGCACTGCGCGGGCCTTCTCCTCTTTTGAAGATAATGGCTTACGAGACATGGGTTGTATTGAAATTAGCACTTATGGTATTTAACCGTGTCGGTGTTTTGTGCGCGCTTGGGTGTGTGGGTGTGTGAAAATTAAGAAACCATTATATACTTAGCGTGCCTATAGTAGAAGTAGAGGTGATTAGACATGGATTACGTTCAGAAGGTTGCAAAGTTCCTCGATGTTGATGAACAGGGTTTCACTGCACTCCTCGTTGGTAGCATTCTCGCTATTATGATTGGGTCAGTACTGCTTGTTATCTCGTATGTGGTCATTAACGCCATCATCGGCTCGACTGGAGTTATCAGCAACGCATCCCTTAACACTTCGCTCTATGCGAACATTGCCAACATCACCGCAGCACTTAACATTGCCGGTATCGCACTCATCGTCGTCGGTATCTCCGGTATCATCTATATGCTCATTGGCCTCGGTGGAGTCGGCGGCGGCCGCAAGTAACCCCGACGGGTTACCGAGCCGTGCTGAATTCAGGACACCGCTGCGGGGCGCGGGGGGTGACCAACCCACCCCGAAGCCCCTTTCCTTTCTCTCCTCTTTCCTTCTATTTTCAGATAATGTTATATACTTACCCTCCTAACTATACTGTATGGTTAGTTTGAACCGCCGAGGGTTGGTTATCGGCTTATGTATGATTGCTTTGTTAGTGGCACCAGCCGCCGCTGCAACGTGGGCCGGGGAGAATCACAACACGTTCTTCTTAATTAGTAACAGCACGACCGCTCCTACGACATATTATAACTGGGACAACGCACCCGAGATTGTCGACTCAACAGCATCCACCATTACCATTAATGCTGGGATGGGCACGGTGCTCTGGAAAAGTTATATTACAAAACCTGGAGAGCCAGGCGTGACCACAATTCTCCCAAACATGTGGAGATACCGGTTGTATCTGGGAGCAGATTCAGCTGTTGGTGAAACACAGATACAGGCAGTGCTTTACAACCGCTCATTAGATGGGACAGAGACGCGCGTATTCTACAACGCAATGGCGTCTGCAGATATAAACGGACTTGGCCCCACGGAGTATCTAATTAGTTATGCTCGCCGTAATGTTACAACGCTGTTCCCCGGAGACCGCCTTGTAATGAAGTTCTATGTAAAGACTTCAAAGGTAAGTAACACAATTGTTACAATGTGGAATGGTGGAACAAACACATCTAGTATGGTTAGCGCAGGAACATTCTACGTGCCCGAACTTGACCCGGACTTCCCAGAAGACATTGACGCCATCGCAGGTTCGGGAGCAATGACAAGCGGGCTTATTGCGGGCGGCATTGGGGGGACGGTTGCATTAATGTTGTATGCTAGGAGGAAGAGACAATGAAATTGAACTACGTATTAATCGGTTGCCTTGTTCTCATGGCAATCGTCGGTAACGTTTCGGCGGCGTACATTGACCCGCCTGCAAGGGGAGATGAGGTGATAGTATATGCATCTGGAGGAAGTTGTCCAGACGATTCTTGTTTCGCATCAGAAGCATACACAGACTGGGACTTATGGATACTATCAGGGTTGATAGGGGTTATCCTGTTCATCTTTACACTTAACCCAACAAAAGACCAGGACCAACTTGAACTTGATGCCATTGTATCGGTAATGGCTTGGATGCCGATTGCGTTCTGCGCGTTCGCGTCGTTCGGAGTTGGGCGGATGGTTGCAGTGCACACCATTATATTGTATTCGTTCCCGGTGATTGGAATCATCATGGGTGCGTTCTTTGTGGTGGCGATGTTTAATACGTACCGCATCATATCAAACTACCGTGCACTTAATGGGTACATGGGTGGAGAGTCTGGGGGCGAATTCGAATGAATTTCGGGGCACTCTTAATGCTCTTCCTTTTGGCAATCTGTGGGGTGTTTGGGCTCTTTATGATTGCAGCAAACGTGAGCCAGGGGCAGATGGTAGACAGCTATAACAATACGACGACTGTATATCAGAACCTAACGAAAAGTAATATGACCGCAATGGCACCAATGGCAGGATACCTTGGAGGCTTTGTAGTGATTATTATAGCAATAATGTTCTTGGTGTCAGTAGTAATTATGCTGATGAAAAACACCGGTGGCGGTGGACGGAGATAACATGTGCAAGTGTGAGTTGAAAACAAAGCGTGATGAAACGTTTGAGCGGTTGATGTGGCATTGCTTTAATTTTGCGAGCGTGTTGTTTTTAATCGAGGCGGTATTTCTGATTATGAATGACGTAACGGGCTTGGCAATATTCACGGCAGTGATTGCGGTGTTTTGTGAGATTAATATGTTGAAGTGGAGGAAGTGATTATGGAGTTTACAGAGGAACAGCAGCACGAGATTGAGAGAATTATAAATGAACAGAGGCAGCAACAGATGATTGCAGACTATGGCAAGCAATTCTTTTTCGTTGCGCTGACATACACGGCGGCTCTTGTTAACAAGGGCGAGCTGCCCATAGAGGTGCACAACATGGGCCGCGCATTCTTTGAGCAGTTCAAGGCGAACGCAGCCCCGGACGAAGAGAAGAAAGAATGAAGCGCACACACCTGGCCCTACTATTTTTAGTTGTAGTAGGTTTCTTGTTACGAATGTGGAACGTCGGCAAAGACTTAATGCATGTTGATGAAAAGTGGACGCTAGACCTTGTTCAGCACTCTTGGGGATATCTTATACAGTATACGCTTACTCAAGACTGCAACCCCCCGTTGTTTTATCTGGTTGATAAGCTGTCGGTTTCATTTTGGGGTGCGAACTACTTTGGTTTAAGGTTCCCATCTGTCATCTTTGGGACGCTTCTCATAATTGCTACGTTCTATCTTGGGAAGGAACTCAAGAATGAGACGCTGGGATTGATGTCGGCTTCGGTCGTTACGCTACTCGGGAGCATGTGGTATTACTCGCAGTTCGCGCGGTCATACATGCTAGTGGCATTGTTGATGACGCTCACCATGGTGTTTTTTATCCGTGTTGTGCGCAAAGAGTGGGATTGTAGGTATTCATGTTTAGGCTTCGTTCTAGGGGCCGCGGCTTGCGTGTATGCGCATCTGTATGCATTAATACCAATCGCGCTAATGCTGGCATACTTACTGTATCTATATAGAACAAGATTCTTGATACGTGCAGGTATTATTGTGGCGCTTATGCTACCATTGCTTGGGCTTGGAATATCAATCATAAACGGCCGCACGGGTGATGTTCAAGATGCACAAAATTGGATGGGTAACACAATACCCCAGCTGCTTCAGTATATGCCGCTGGAATATTTTGGGTACTTATGCATAGGATTCTTTGCGTTAATTGGATATGCGGTTATTACACAGTATAAAAAGAACCAAATGGTGTGTATAATTGGATTGATAGCATCGGCGACATTTATTTTCCAGTTAAAGGTGTCGCTTATAACCCCGGTGTTTGTGCGCTACTCACTGTTGATGGTGCCGTCGTTGTGTGTGCTGGCGATGTATCCACTGGCTGAACACACGGAGAGTGACGCAATGTCTGCTCAAAAATGGTTTGCACTGGTTGTGTTCTACGCAATCTTCCTGGGTGTTATAGTGTATCAGTATATGGACCCAAACTTTTTCCTTCCAAAGGGGCACATCCCCATTTAACTCTTTTCTCCACAAACATTATATCCATAGAAGTTGATATCTATACTATGGTGTTACACAAAAACGTCACACTAGACGAGGAGCACCACTCTCAGTTAATACGAATATCTATTCTTGAAAAGACCAGCATTAAGGCGGTAGTTCAAAGATGGATAGATGAAGATGGGAGAGGTAGGTTGAAACTATGAAGTTTTTCATGAAGTCTAGAAACCCAAAGGCTGACCCCCGTTCGGAGGGATTCATTCAGGCCGTAGTTGAAATGCTTGGAGAAAAAGGCATCTCCGAAAAGAGTGAGCGGGTCAATTGTGCGCGCGCAATGCTTAATGTTGGCATCAAAATGATGAAGACGTTGCAGGCAAAGGCGCAGACGTGCCCCGACAACTTGGAACTAATTCGTACGTATACCGAGCAGATGAAACTTGTTGTGCAGGGTTACGGAATAACCGACGAGGTAGAACAAGAAGGTGTTGTTGTAGCGTTCTTTGAACTGCTGGGAAAGGCGAGGGTATCATGACCCCGAGTTTAAAGTTAAGCTTAGTCCTTGGGGCAGCAATGCTGATGATGGGCGCCATGGTAACGGTTGTATATCACATGGTGTTTGACCAGTATAACTTAACAACGATGCAGCATGTCCAAGTTATATTGGTGCTGTTAATTGCGTGCACAATTATTGCATTCGCAGCCCACTACATTCAAAGGGTTGCGCGCGAGGACCCAGAAGGCTTCCTTGAAAAGTTTGCGCCACAAGAAAAAGAAGAGGAGTAATATGATGGAGAGGTTTGTAGAAAGGAACGGAGACTTTATAACGGGGGCATTAATTATTCTGTTGTTTGGATTCATGGGTGCTGCCCTGCTTTGCACTACGGCATCAGCAATTCAGACAGAGATAACACCAGCCCCAGTGCCTACGTTTATATCGGTAAATGAAACGACACACGCAGAGTTGTTAAGTCACACGTATGAAATCCACCGCATTAACCAGGGAGACAAAGTGTACCTAGGGGACCACATTGACTTCTCTGGGGTAGTTGCAGGGAACGACGCGATTGCTTGGTTTGCTGGGGGAGAACCAGACCCAGGGGCGGCACCGACTGTTATTAATCTGCCAGACACCAAAGCGGGATATTATAACTTCTACGTTGACCCGGCAATCTTTACAGAGCACCTGGGTTACTGGTATAAGTGGAATGGTTACTTTGAGTCGAATGGAAACACGCGCGCTTTCTGGGTTGCAGCAGCATACCGTAACACAACGGACACGGCAATCAACGGCAGCGTAACAAACTCGTCGACACTAATTAATGGCCAGTATGCTAACGTAACGCTTCCCGAAGAAGAAATCCTCCCCGCTAAAAATATCGCGGACATTCTCGCCGTAAAGGGGCAGCCCATCGTGGTTAACTCTGGAGAGCAGGCAAAGGTTTGGGTCTTTGGGCGCATTGATTCCCTTTATGATGTGGTGTCGCTAGAAAACAAAACAGTCTTAAGCCCACAAATGGTAGAGGGTTTAGAGACCGGGACCTATACGGTTATAACCCAATACCCAGGACATAACACAATACCTGAAGTGTTATATAACGCCGATAACAATCAGTTTGAATCTCCGTGGGCAAAAGTTAAACCCGTGGAGCTAAACGGCTTAAGCCCGATGTTGGCGCTTGACAAGTTTATGACAATGGTTACGACAACCGACGACCCAATAAACAAGAAGACTCTCGTCCTGCAGGAACCAAGTCTGGACATATCATCCATGGAACAAATGTCAACGTATGCCGCAAAGGGTTACTATAGGGATAGCAACCTTCGAGGTAACGTTACTGTGTTCGAAGTAAAAGGCTACACCAACGTGCAAGCAGGCACCAATCTGTACTTTGCCCTTGATAAGGACCAACAGCCGCGGAAGGTTAAGTGGTTTAACACAACTGCGCAGGGCAAGGTTGTAGGAGACATGCGCACGTTTAGAGTATATATCCCGGTTTATTGGGACAACATGCAGGAGGGTATGCACACAATATCTGGATACACAAATGTCGGTGGTTCAATCTATCGTGACTTCCCGGTCCGTATTATGCCAGCGGATTCATTTATACCCGATGAGACAATTAAGTGGATAGGCAACCAGAACCCGTGGGCCCCAAACTTAACACCGAACGACGTTGTAATTCAAACCAAAATAGTTGAAAAGATTATTCAGGTTGAAGTAACGCCGTCACCCGAGGCAGTCTATGCGGCCCAGAAGAAGGTCGCAGAAGAGCGGGATGCAGCAAACACGGCAGCAATGATTGGAAACACTTTGATTGTAATTACGTTGTTAATTGTGGCGGTGCTTTTACGATGGTTATACAGAATGTATCGGAAGGCAAAAGAGTAAGGGAAGACTACCCCCACAAGATATCAAACTTTTTGGTGGGCTGTTTTATTATTGCCGTTGTAATCTTTTACGTAATATATCGGTTGTTTTTTGGGATTAGGTATAAATAACATCAAACCCAAAGTATAACACTGTGGGGAAACCCACAAGGAGTTTGTATGGCCATACACACATTTGACATCGAAGACGTGAACTACGGGTTTACGGGTAAGAACCGTGCCCATGCATCGCTTGCAGGCTATGCAATGATGAGCGCAGAGTCAGAGAGACTATACTCAAGGATGGGTTCAAAGCCGGGATTAACGGCAAAGAAGTTTAAGAGAAAGATGGTAGATTATCGGTAAGAGTGATGAGGATGACGACCGAACAGATTCAGTATTACGAAGTGATGATTGAAAAGGCCACAGAGTTATATGCTCAAATGGGTATGGGGAAAGAGTGGTCCCCCCTATAACTTTTTACCATGTTCAACGCTATATTGCTGATTCCCGTAATGAGCATCTTGGCATACCTACCATACTTGTGCGCAAGCGACATTGAGAACCGCGCGGTTCCGCACAAGGCGTGGTTACCCCTTATCGCTATAAACCTACCGGTGTTGGTATACATGATGTTAATACCAGACGGATACCCGTGGTATTCCTTGGTAATTAGCCTGGTAATGATTGGGGTGTTCTACGCCATAACGCGCATGGGGATTATTCACGGGGCCGACTTCGTTTACCTAGCAGTCATATCACTGTTCTGGGTTGTGAATCCATTTCCGTGGCCTCATGGCTTGATGCAGATTATGTTTTACATTTATCTGCTTGTTGTTATGATGCTCACACCGATGTTCGTGTTGGTATACAACTACCTTCAGGGTAATCGGTGGAACGTGTATAGAATGATGAGTGAATTCCCGAGGGGCATTCCAATGATTGTGCCTATCTCGGTAGCGTTTGTATTGTCTGTAGGATGGGGTTAAAGTGGAAACACCTTTAGTATTAAAAGATTTAACAGCAAACCCGGCACCGTTAGGATTGCTTGGGTTTGGATTGACAACAATTCTTTTGAATATGCACAACGCTGGGCTTTTTGCGCTAGGGAGCATGATTCTGGCAATGGGTATTTTCTATGGGGGAATTGCGCAGGTAATCGTAGGGATTATGGAGTGGCAAAAGGGTAATACCTTTGGAATGACGGCATTTTGTTCGTTTGGGTTATTCTGGATTACATTTGTCGCATTAACAGTTTTCCCGTCGCTTGGGATTGGGGAAAAGAATTCGGCCGTGGCGATGGCGGCGTTCTTGGCTGTGTGGGGTGTGCTCTTAATCGGCATGACCATGAAGACGCTTAAGATGAACCGCTTGATGCAGTTTATCTTCGGGTCCGCCACATTGCTCTTCTTCTTGCTGGCAATCGCGACGCTTACGGGGAACGCCGTTGTGCATCAGATAGCAGGAATCGAGGGAGTAATTTGTGGGGCTTCGGCAATGTACGCCGGGGTAAAACAACTTTAAAAATTTTTGAGGTGAGAAAGAAATGAAAGTTCAAGTAAAAAAAGTCCCCGTGACTGTTGACAACTCAAAGAATTTTATAAAGCAGGCCCCGCGTGTGAGGCCAACGCCGTTTATTGTCCGCTTCTTGCGGGTATGTAAACATGATATCGAAGATAAGATTGCACGGATAACACCCAAGAAGAAACATGCGTTGCGGTGGAATGGCGACGTGCCAACAATCGAGCCAAGATATAAATGATTGTCCCTCTTTTAATAATCCCTTTATATCTTTACAAAAAGTACAAAGAGTATATGCACAGCAAGAAAAGATAACATACCTTTTTATAGATCAACGATCAACATATATACATGGTGATTGCCATGAGTGAATGTTTTATTGGGTCAAAGACCTTTCGTTAAATCTGGTGTTCATAATATGCCAGACTATGAAGCGACTTATAGCACATTTAAAATTGATGTCCCCGAGTATTTTAACTTTGGTTTTGATGTCGTAGATAAATGGGCCAAAGAAGACCGCAACAAGCTTGCAATGTTATGGGTTAATCAAGAAGGTGTAGAGAAGCGGTTTACGTTTTGGGATTTGATGCGGTTATCAAACCAGGTTACCAACATGCTTTATAAGTATGATATTAATAAGGGTGACCGTGTAATGATTATGCTCCCGCGCATCCCGGAGTGGTGGACTATAACCCTCGCACTTATCAAGCGGGGTGCAGTATATGTACCAGCCCCGACGATGTTAACACCCAAGGATTTAAAATACCGCATTAACGTTGCAAACATTAAGATGGTTATTACGAGCGAGGAGTTTGCAGATAAGATTGAAGGTGTAGCAAGAGAGTGTCCGTGTTTAGAAAGTAAGTTCTTGGTAGACGGCCAACGCAAAGGCTGGATAAGTTATCCAGTTGAGTTGGATTATCCAGCAGCTGCCTCTACCAAGGTTGTAAAGCTTTCGGATAAAATGAGGACAAAAAGTACAGACCCGTTGGTAATCTTCTTTACGTCGGGTACAACAGGAGACCCCAAGATGGTACTGCATAACCAGAGTTATCCAATGGGGCACATTGTAACCTCTCGGTTCTGGCACGACTTGCGGGCCAACGACCTTCACTTTACACTGTCAGATACAGGGTGGGCAAAGAGCGCGTGGGGTAAGTTTTATGGGCCATGGATGGAGGGTGCAGCAGTCTTCGTATATGACATCCGAAGTAAATTTAACGCGACAGAAATACTTCCGCTGATTGAGAAGTATGGTATTACGACATTCTGTTGCCCGCCTACAATCTATCGAATGTTAATCCTTGCGGACCTTGACAAGTTTGACTTCACGGAACTCCGACATTGTGTGAGTGCAGGTGAGCCAATTAATCCTGAGGTTATCAAGGTGTGGAAGGAGGCAACAGGGCTTCAGATTTACGAGGGTTATGGCCAGACTGAAACGGTTCTATGTGTTGGGACGTTTCAAGGGATGACACCAAAGCCTGGTTCAATGGGGCGCCCCACACCTGGGTGGAAGGTAGAACTTCATGACGACAATGGGAAACCCGTAAAGGTTAACGAAGAGGGCCGTATGGCAATTGACCTGAGCAATGGGCCCGTTGGAATGTTTCAGGGATATTTAAACAACGAAGAGGAAAACAAAAAATCGTTTGTCGGGGGTTTTTACTACACGGGGGATAAGGCATACAAGGATGAGGATGGTTACTTCTGGTTTATAGGCCGAGACGACGATGTAATCAAATCATCGGGATACCGTATTGGGCCATTCGAGGTTGAGAGTGCGCTTATGGAACACCCAGCAGTTGCAGAAGCTGCAGTTGTGGGGGCTCCCGATGATATACGGGGTTTGGTTGTAAAAGCATTCCTTATCTTGAAGCCAGGGTTTGAAGCATCAGACACCCTCACGCGGGAAATTCAAAAGCACGTGAAGAAAACCACAGCCCCATATAAGTATCCACGGGTAATTGAGTATGTGGAGTCTCTACCCAAAACAATTTCTGGGAAGATTCGCCGAAAAGAACTTAGGGGGCGATAATCTTACAACCCCTATTTGATGTCTACGTTGTGGGGGTCCCAGATATCAAGTATGGTGAGGAGCTCTGTGCGTGGGTAAAGGTAAAGCCAGGGGCGTCGATGACCGAGCAAGAAGTCAAAGATTTCTGCAAGGGAAAGATTGCTCACTATAAGGTTCCGCGTTATGTTATGTTCGTGGATGAGTTCCCCATTACAATATCTGGGAAAGTTCAAAAGTTTAAGATGCAAGAGGCCTCTATTAAAATTCTTGGGCTTGAAGATGCATCACACATTAAAACAGCATAATACTTTTTTATAATAATTTAATTTACCCAAACACTATGTAGTTTGAGTCAACAAAGAAAAGAAAAGCGATTCTAGGGGCCTTGGTGAAGGCCGTTTAAGGGCCCTTCCTGGCCTCTTCTTGTATTCTCATAGAACAGAGCTCTGGAACATCATATGGGTCCAGAATTCGAAGTTGCTTGCAGAAGTTGTCAATGGAGACCTCACAAAAGTGCGCGGGTGGAAACCCACGAACGTGTTCAGTAACATTGTGCCTGCACTCAAAGCAACCTGTAACTATTTTACCACCAGCGAATGCCTTGTAGCCCTTGCGACCAAGAACCTTGCCAAGACACTTCTGATAAAAAGAACCGATGCACATTGTCGTCACCCAAACTTCTGGATGGCGTCTTTCAATGGCAGCGTTGCAACCTTGATAAGTTCTGGCTCGGCCTTTCCGCGATATGTCTTCTGGAAATACGCGGTCACATTTCCCCAAAACTGGCGGTTGTCCTCAATAAGAATTTTATCAAACCGGTCCAAATCTTTTATGGAGAAAGTTTTCTTCTTTCCCTCAACCTTAAAAACATATTCAGTTTTCATTTACCAACCTCTTTTACAAATGGTTTTCATCTTGCACTGATTGCATAGACATCCATTTGGTTGTTCGACAACACGCGCTTTTACCACCTCCCGGAATCTTGTGACGCACGGGAATCTTGGGGGTACAATACATTCGGTCTGTGCAGGCGCTGTTGTTATGTTTACCTTGGGCGCCATTCTATATAACACTTCTGCATTTGGAGGACCCTCGGTCATCTCTTTCGTCTCCGAGGCATAAGGTCCCAAGGTGTTCCGTGGAAGTGCCCCGGCATTGTGCGGGGCCTTGGGGCGGGGAACCGTCCACCCAGACGTGGACTAAAGTCGTCAGACGGGTCAAGGGTTGGAGAGTGTTGCTCCCCAAACCCTTCGCCTTCAAGAAACCCTGCAGGCCCGCTTCCAGGCGATTGATACCCATCATTCATAGTTTGCTGAAGGGCCTGCCGCTTCCAAAGTTTTGTGGGCTCGTACACTTATCTCACCTCTTTGTTTTACGTTTCTTTTGCATTCCAGGCCCCTCGGGCATTGTTGGCATCTTGGGGGCCTTGAAGGTTTGCATCTTCGGCATCTTACTTGCCGACTTTCGTGTTGGGCCACGTGTGCCCCCCACCATTGACGCAAAGGATATGTCCAAGCCTATTGGAAGCACGTTCGTGTATCTTCTGGCCCCGCGCTGTCTTCCAAACCCTGCCCCAGCACTGCCGCCAAGGGAGGGGAAGTTAGGCAGATTCATTTTGAGGTCTATCTCGCTTTGTCGCCCCCCACTACCCCCAGTTGTACTGGTTCCATAGTCTGTCATCGGTGCGAAGGTGGCTCCATATGCTGGGGCGGACACCGGGGCCGTTGAGGTTGCGGCAGTTGAGGGTGTTGAGAAACTCGACGACATCCCCATTACTGCACTCGCGCCCGTTGGAAGGGCTACGGCAAGCCCTCCTGCCAATGCCAGGTCTGTTGCTGAAAACGACACCGTTGAATCCGCGCTCTTTGTCAGGCTGGCTGAAGCCTCTTCATAGGTTGTGACGGTAGTGTCCTTTTCTTTTGTCTTTGTATCTTTGGCGGATGTTAAGTCATACGTTGACGTGGTAGTATCTACTACGGGCGTCCGTGATGTGTATGGTGTTGCATAGTCCGCTTCTGTTGGTGTCGCCTCCTTTTTTGAAGTGGGTGTGCTAGTTAGGTCAAACGCTGTTGATGCTTCTTGTGTTGCAGATGCGGCCGATGCACCCATTAGCGATGCACCTATTGTAGCGGTGTTCATTAACGCGCTTGCCCCCGCACCTGGGAGGTTTACCAACATATCATATCCCCGACCCGGAGCATTTACTACCATGTCAAAGCCCGCACCCGGGGCATTGTAGAGTCCTGTTGGTATAACATCGTTAGATGCAATCCCTGGGACTGTGGGAAGGTTAACTAATGGCTGTCCTTCATATGCTTCTTTTGCAACATAAGCACCGCCTGTAACACCCGCTGCAATCCCAACGGCTTTTAAGACTTCATATGCCTTTATACCTGTCCCTGCGCCGCCAACCGCACCACCATATGCGGTCATACCTGCAATCCCACCCTTTGTGAAGCCGCCCTCATCTAACTTCTTTGCCACCTGAGACCAGTGTTTGTCAGCGGTAAGCTCGCTGTAAACACCACCGAGAAACCCAGTTACAGGGTTTGCGCCCGTGGGAGTTGATGTAAATGCTTCAGCACCTGTACTTCCTTGTGGGGCTGTTGCGCGTATTGCTGATACTCCTGGGACCGCACTAAAGAAGTCGGTGCTTGCAGTCCCTGCTGGTTGTTCGGCTGCAAATGCTTTTGTACTCCCAAGTACTAGGCCCCCTATGATGTTGCCCGCCCCAACGGTTGTCTTGATGGCTCCTCCAAGAAACGCTCCTGCATTAAACCCTGTGGTAGAACCAGGTGCAGGCTCGGGTGCTGTGGTTGTTGTTGTGGTTACCGCTTGTGATGCCCCTTGTGTGGGCGCCGGTGTTGTCAACGGCTGTTCGAGAGCAGATATACGCCCACCCGGAACATCTGCAGACAATGTCTGGCCTGTTAAACGGTTAACCGCCGGGGTTCCCGTAAGTCCACCTGGGCCCATTGTCTGAAGGTAAGGACTTGTTGGTGACGCTGACCATGGAATGTTGCTTAACCCCATCTCGGCCTTCCCAAGGTTAACACCTTGAGGGTTGGCATAGTTAGCAAGGTTGTTTGGGTTGTCTGGGAACTGGCCATAAACGGCACCTGTGCTCTGAACCGTGCGGCTGTCCAGAGGCTGAACACGCCCACCATAAACCTCTGCACCCAACCCAGACATCCCTTTGGTTTGTGCCTCTGTGGCCGGGCCCTCGATGCCTGCGCGTTCCTGTGACACTACAAACGGAGTCTGTGCCCTGTTTGCAGTAAACATTCCGCTCTGTGCTGCCCCTATACCGCCGCCACCAATTAAAGAGGGCCTTCGGAACTCTCCGGTATTAATGTCCTTGTTACTCTGGTAAAAGGAGAGCTCTCCGCTAACGGGATTAACGGCCCCGACGGTGCGCTGAAGTTCGGTTTGAGTAAATTTACCATACGGGACATAAAAGTTTCCCGCGTTTACAGCAAAGTTTGGGTCCCCCATCGCAGACGCTGCTGCCTTTGCCTGTTTGTTACTCATGCCACCCCCACTCATATCAGAGATGGGGTTTACACTAACACCCCCAGCATACCCCTGTTTTGCCGCTTTGCCGGCCAGTGTTCCGCCAATGCTCCCACCGAAGCCGCCTACAAACGCTGCAATGCCAGCGGCTGACCCAAGCCCAGTAGTTGAGGTTGTTTTTGCTGGGGTTGCTGCAAATGGGTTCGTCTGGAACTTGTCTGGGGTGAGATTAAGGTTTAATCTACCGCCGGTGCTTGTTCCACCTACAAGCGTGTTAAAGGTTTCGGGGTTTTGCCCATATACAGCGGCCGCATTTGTTCTAACATTCTGCTGCTGTGTCTGGTCAAGGCCTGCAGACTGCAGAGCCCCAAAATACTGTTGACGGAACGCATCCTGTGTGGAGGTGGCTTGCCCCACGGGGCCCTGTGGGTTTATTCCATAGGCTCCGAGTGAGCCGCCCGCACCAACGTAGGGGGCAGGTTGCCCAAATTGCTGTAAATACATTGCATTGGGGTTGTTCATGTTAGGCGAATCCGCCGCCAACTGCGCGTTTGCCATTGAACCATCTGCATTACGCCCAGCCATTTGCCCCACGGTTCCACTACCAGGGTATGTAAATCCAATACCATGCTGAGCCGCCCAGGTATAGTAAGCTCCAGGAGCATAGAACTGACCCGCTGTATATGACGGGTCAAGGTTCGAGGGCTGCCCCTGATTTACCCACATTAACGTCTGATTAAAATCGGGCATGTTTGGGTCGTTGCCCTGGGCCTTTGATGCAGTATAGTTAGACACCTGGTCCGCATATATGGTCTTTGCGGTGTCATATTCAGATTGCGTAATTCCAGTATATCCTGCAGCCATCTGTGATGGGGGCGGGGTAGTGGACTGCGAAACCGCTGTTTCAGCTGTTACGACCGCTGGGTTTGCAACAGCAGCATTTGCTTCGCTAGGTGATACATTTACTACCGCCGCGTTTTGGTCCGTTTGAGGCGGAGCGTCGGGGTTAATTGCAGAGGCTACAATGTCAGTCATTTCTTAAACACCATTGTAGTACATTAGGGTGTTAAGATATAAAAAAGTATGTTCCCAAAGTTTGGGAACTTTATGGTGCCGCGCCCATAAAACGCTCATTATTTTTTAACGAGACTCAACAGCATACCTGCAACACCGGCAGCCATTAATGCTTGCCCAAGTGCCTGGAAGGTGACTGGGACCCCGAAGTTCATTCCCGTGCTTGCAGTCATGATTAACGGCGAGATAATAATCATCAACATGGAAATCATCCGCACACTCTTTGTTCTCCGCCAGATACCCAGCGTAACCATTCCAAACAATATCCCGAAGAATATCGTTGCAGGGATTACAGTGAAATATGCAAGGAATATTGCAGGGACTAGATACATCGGCTGGAAGTGCGTGGCCGTTATATTCTTAAACCCAACACCAAAGTTTTGCGTTGGTATCGGTGTGATAGCCGCGGTTGTAAATGATACAATGTTACCAGCGCCCGTAAAGTCTACAGCCTGTGCATAATATACCGTGTTTCCTGTTAACGGAGCACCCCAGATTAATCCCGAAGCCGTTCCAGCTGTGGCCGTGGCGTTACCTGACACCCAGGTCATGGCTGTGGGGTTATAACCCCATGCCACCCAACAGTCCGCCCCCGTTACCCCTGTAATGGGGATGGTTACGTTATTGGAGCCTATTAAGGTGGCCGCCCCTGTTGTCGGTATCGCCGTCGCTGGGAGGACCAACAACAAGCAGGCAAAAAGGATTAGTAATCCTTTATGCGTAGTCATCATAGGTGTTCCTCCTGTTAACCAGAATCGCGTATGCGATTATAATGACCAGTTCTTCAATAAACAATATGCCTGCAATCGCCGGCCATATATAACTCATGTCCCACATTGGGATTACCTGGGGCGTTTTTACCAGGTTGCCCAAGGCGTTTAATAACGGGGATACAATCAGGTTCCCTAGGAAATACATAATCAAAACGGTGAATGTATTCACCGCCAGCGCCAGGCTTGCAAAGTACCACTCTAACGTCGATGCCATTTATGCCACCGCATTCCCCGTCTCGTTCTGTGACAAGACGTAGTCCATAACTGTGAATACAAACACGAGAAGCGGCAAAGCCACCCAGATGGTTTGTACCATAGTAAATCCATTTACGAAATCTTGCATCGTCGGCATTAGTTGAATGGTCATATTGAAGATGGTTGTTATCTTGTCGATAATCATCCCCAAGATTGTCCACAGGCCGGCGAAAAAGATATTGACGAATATAACTCCAAACAAGTTCATAGTGTACCAGTCCCCGGTGAAGGTTTGTATAGTGTCTCATAGAACCCGAGAGCATATATAACTAACACAACGACTTCCAACACCCCTAAGAATATTAGATACATCGCGTTACTTGCTATGCCTGGGAACACTCCTGACAACGTGCTGTTTAACACAATTGGGAAGGCTACCACCCCTATAAGGACGTTTAACATCAATATCAACGACGATACAGCCGCATACGGTAACGCAAGCAAAGCTGTAACCACATTCTGTGTTAAACCTCCAGACGCGGTAACACTGCTTACACTGGATGCGAAGTTAATGTTATTTACTGCGTCACACGTAAACCCTGCCGCGCACGTGCCCGGAATCGGCTGTGTTGCCCCTATTGGGAATACGCTAAACCCACTTACTAGTGTTAATGCCACGTTGAAGAACAACAGGTAAAATGCCACGTTGAACCACTTGGCCCCAGGCCCAGAAACACCATAGTTCTGTTTATTCTGGTCGTTCATATACAATATTACACCGAGTAACCCCACAATTACTGTAAGGAATATCAAACCCGACGTGCCTGTATTAGATACTGCCCCAGTACTTGTTGTTACCCTTAACCATCCGAACCACTCAAACATGCCCGCGAACAGTGCTGTAAGTATACAGTAAGCCGCTTCACTTCGTGACCCTGCCATGCTCGCTATTAACACAAGCACAGCAATGCTCACCATGTTGTAGAGGTATGTAGATTGTACAACGGTCAAATATGTTTCAAAACCTAATGACACCAGGAGCCCGCTGGCCCCCGCTGTCATAAAGCCTCCCACTGCAGTTACATTCTCTATCATGGTGTATTCCTCGTAGCTTCATATGCAAATCTATAATCAACACCCGCTGGGACTGTTAATACGGTATAGTTATCTATCAACAACCCCGTGCCAGGATTCCCAAATGTCCGGCCATAAACCACAGCCCCGGTGTTCCAGTTAGTTACATTCCACGTTACTGCAGTCGTTGCTGCCGCCGTATCCTGGTACTGGAAGTTTATCATTACAGCCGTTGCATTTATCTGCGACACATATAGCAGGTTCTGTGCTAGTTGTGTTTGCTTTCCAAACACCTGGCTGTTGATATTCTGATAGGGCAGCGGGCAGAACACGGTGTAATCCGTATCCGACGGTGTTATCGTCTGATAATTGTTCAGCCCTATGGTCGCATTTGTAATGGTCATCCCATATGTTAACGCTGGGAACATCATGAACGTTAGTGACCCATCGTTTGATGTATAACTCTGCATCGCCAAACCACTGTTGGTCATATCCGAAGCCACAGCGTCGGTTATACCAAACGCCGCTGTTAACCACGAACTATTTGTTGATGGTAACGTTGACGCCATATAATTTAACGACAGGTTTGCATTTGGAATCGGCGCCCCGTATGCATCTACCACTTTGATTTTTACCAACCTCTGCGTATACCACGTGTTTTGCTGGTTCTGGTCCGACGCTAATACTATTGCCGTACCTGTAAAGGATGAATTACCAATCGACGTGTTTACCCACAACGTTGGTGTGTAAATCCCATTCAGGGCGTAAACGTGTGTACTGCTTGGTTCATTGCTGTAAGGCGTTAACGATGTTGGGTCCCCGTATGACATGTTATACACCACCCCTGTTCCTGTTCCCAACGAGCCATCAAACGTAAAGGTAACAAGCATTGCTGCTGTCCCTGTTAGTGGGCTCGCTGAAAAGTGCGAGGTTGGCGACTCTGTTGTGTTAAACCAGGTTGTGGCTGACGTTACACTCCCAAAGGCGTTTGTTGTCGTAAGGTTTACGGCATAATTCCCCACACCTGTAAATGTCAGTATCGGGTTCTGAAGGGTTCCGTTCGGGAAAGCCACCCACGTGTTGTTGCCTGTCACATTGTTAAACGCCCATGCCCACGACGTTGGTGAGTTGGTACTTGTGTCGGTAAACCGAACTGTCATCGGGACTGTGTATGATGTTGCATTCGTGGTGAACTTTGTCTGTATCGTTGTATATGTGAATATAATTACACCAGACCCACCAGCACCACCAGCATTTGGACCCTCGTTACCACCACCACCGCCACCACCAAGAGCAGCCGTTCCTGCAGTTGCTTGCGTTACTGTGTATTTACCACCTGTTCCGCCGCCACCAACACCACCTGCTTGTGCTGTTCCTGTGGTCCAACTCACACCGCCGCCACCACCGCCGTAGTATGCTTTAGTTAAGCCTGTCATGGTTACAAGTTCTCCCAGGCCTCCAGGGCCACCGTTTACGGTTGAGAGGTTTGCAGAACCCACGGCTCCACCGCCGCCACCACCGCCACCACCAAGGCGACCACCTTTGCCACCAGCAAAGCCCTGGCCGGAGACAGCTGTTCCACCATTAGTAAGAACATCCGTCGGCGGGATTCCACCGCCTCCACCCGATGCGCCGTTTAAGCCATCATATGGCCCAGCACCAGGGCCGCCGCCACCACCGCCACCACCTGCAACGGTCTTTATGGTCCCGTAACCGCTGGTGTAGTTAGACGAAAACCCGTTAAATCCAGTATGCTGAACACCGCCAGCGCCACCTACGCCAACCCAGAGTGTCGTTGGCCCGGCTATAATTGTGCTAGCGTTGTATAAGACGCCACCGCCACCACCGCCACCACCAAACTCTCCGCCACCACCGCCTCCCCCGCCTACCAACAGGGTTTCGGCTACAATGCCACCAGTGGGAGGTGTCCAGAACTTCTGGCCAGTTGTATTCCACATAACCATTGTGGTTGTACCGTTCGTCGCTGTCCAGCACCCACTTGCGCTAGTCCAGGTATACGCTGAAGCCATCGGAACGGACGCCAACATCACAAGCGCGGAGAGTATAAGCCATCGCAATTTCATAACTTAAACCTCCGCTTTATAAAGTCGTCGTAACTCTCGTCACCACGCTTCTTACGTTTCAGCGCGTCCCGTGTCTTGGGGTCAAGCTGAATTGTAGTAATAGTCTTTTTGCTAGCCATATAGTTGCATATAGGCTAGCAAAGTATAAAAAAGAATGGGTTAGTTTAATACGGAGATGTGGATGTTTCGTTGTATAATCGAAGCTGCGCCTCACGGGTCTCGTCGGTAGGCATAACACCCGACCCAATTTGGCTGGGCGATAGGTAATTCTGGTCTGTGGTTTCCCTTAACTGTTTGTTGGTTACCAGAACCGCCTGCCGCTGTGGGAAACGTGACACGGTCCCAAACATTTCATCGACGTAAAATGGCTCTTCAACCTTCGGAGTAACAGTGGCAAGAGGGTCCAGTGTTGGCGGTATTGCCGGCGTTACAACCATTTCAAATGTTGTGAGTGTATCGTTAATATTTTTAGATATTTCTATGGGTGCTTTTACCGCGAACGGGGGCTCTTCATACCCCGCATCGGCCCCCGTAACAAAAAGAATTGCTCCGAAGAAAAGCAGTCCAACCACTGCATAAGTCGCTAGACTTTGAGTCGTATGTTTAGGCATAACAATATATAGGTTCTCATGTCCCTTAAAGGTTTTGGAAGATGGTTACAGTTCGTTTCGCACTTCCCGAGCTGCAGAGACTAAATTTTTTAACTTGGCGGCAGCAGCATCTCGCGACCTAAACCTTAACCCACAATCGGGGTCAACAAGCGTTGAAACGGGGTCGAAAATCTCTATCCCTCGCTCAATTCGCTTCTTTATTTCTTCAACGCTTTCAACCTTGTCAGTACTTGAATCTACACACCCATACCCGATTACTTTCCCCACAAGGTCTTTAGACCCAAAGAGGTCAAGATTGTCGGGGTTTTTTGAAAACTCAAAGTCAAAGGCGTCAACTTTAAACTTTAAAACGTCATCAATAACACTTTCAAGGTTTCCACAAACGTGAATGCAAGTGGGGAGGTTAACGCAACGGGTGATAATTTCAATTGCCTGGGCCCCGACTGCCAAATCCGCCACGCCTGTAGACAAGATTGGTTCATCAATCTGAAGAAGTGTAACCCCTGCCTCCTCAAGGGCCCGTGCCTCAGCAACAAGAGCCACCGCTACATCAACTGTAAGCTCCTCTCGGTCCCGATAAATCGGGGTGTTCAGGTGAAGCCCGTAAGCCAGGGTCGTCGGGCCCGTAATAATTCCCTTTACACGCGGGGCCTTTGACACGGCATATTTTGTATCTTTGGTTGTTATCGGAGCGTGGGCAGGATAAACCTTGCCGACAACGTCCTGACCCTTAATCCCTGGGAGCTTTGAGGTAAACAACTGAATAATATCCCCGCGCACTTGACCGTCTGATATAATATCGATACCCGCTGCAACCTGGTCAAAAACGGCCGCCTTAACTGCGCCTTTAAATGGGTCAAGGGTGCTAAAGATTCCACTAGAACTTATTACCGGATAACTTCCGACAACGGTTGTCGAAAGAGCCTTATCAATAATTTTACGCTTCACTGGAAATCCACACATGTCATTAGATGTGGATGTATATAGGTGTTTGCAAAATAGAGTTAGTTATCAGAGCGCTCGACTTTCATGCGCTCCTTTTGGAGTTTTTGAATCTTCTCGAACACTTCAATGCGTTTTTGCTCCGGGGCCCCGCGTGTAAAGGCGTCAAGTTGTTCCCCCATAAGCTTTTCAAGTTCCTTCTTAAAATCACGTCGTGGCTTTGACATCTATCACACCTTCAATGATTCTTATAACAAACGGCCCCCCACACTTGTGGCACTGCACAATATATTTCGATATTTCAAAGAGCGCCCCGTTTCTACAATGTGGACATTTTACAAACGCTAAGTTAGGCATATTCCTCCACGCAGATGGGACACACCCGTTCTGCTTTATGGGGGAAAATAAAAAGATTAGTTGGTACCAAGGTTTACAACCTGGTATTCCTGCGCATTAATTGTTTGCACGTTGGGGTTGAACCCGCCAATGAACTGGATATGAACGTTCTTTACAAATCCAAATGCTGGGTCTGCAATCTGAACGTATACTGTAGTTCCGTCGGGTGAAACAATTCCACCTGGGTTCATTGCGTTGTTGAACTGGAACTTGAAGTGTCCTGCTGCAACTGCTTCACGGACCTCTGCGGTTACATCAACTACAGTTCCATCGACTACGGTTGATTCATGAGTTACTGCATCATGGTGAACCGTGTGGGTTACCGCTGCGTGAGTAACATGCCCTTCGTAGTTAACATCGTCAACACTGAAGTGACCGTTGTGGTGTCCAACGTAGGTGATATGCCATTTCACAAAGTCGTAGTCATAGTTTGACAGGAAGTGACCATCAAAGTCAACATCGTAGTCGCCCATGTTGTGACCGACATATTCATAGCGTGTTCCAGGACCGCTTCCAACCTTTGCGTAGTCACCGAAGTAGTGAGTGTGCTCGGGGACGTCTACAACGACCTCGTCATATGCTGGCGTGTCGATGAGGGTTACATCATACTGGTGTGCAAATCCGTATGCTCCAACAATTACAAGGGGCATCCCAACACCAACAATGCGCGGGTCACTTGGGCGTGCTGCTCCAAGGAATACAACCCTCTGGGCCTGGCCATCGGTTCCTGCCGCCGTGAAGTGCTGGACTTCCATCTGGTCTCCGTTGCCCTGTGCAAGGTATGCAGTGAACTGTCCATTGGCAAACGTTACAGGTTCCGATTTCCCATCAGCGAGAACCTTTACCTTAAGGAACTTACTGTTATCCTGCCCTGCGACTGGAGTGTGGTCTGGATTAAACCGTGCGTCAAACGTTAAACCCTGTTTGTCATTCATTACATAGATTGTAGAGTCTGCGGGTGCGCCTGCAAGAATCTGGAACTCTACTGTGCCAAAAGCCTTCAGGTCTACTGCATCGCCGGCTTGTGCCGATACAAAGCCTACCATTCCAATCATTGCCACAAGGGCAACTGCTACCATTAAGTTAATTGTTTTCATTCTTTTACCTCAACCGTGTTCACAATCTGTTCTTCATCGCGGGCATCGAAGCCGCATGTTCGGCAAACGATTCCACCGCCTTTTACCCGATAACAGTTCTTTGAACTGCAGATTGGGCACTTGGCTCGTTCGGGTATCATCTGATTCTCCTTGGTGGAGTCCAACCCGTCTCCACATCTCCATATTGGTTTTACTAATAAATAAAGATTATGTTTAGATGTTCTTGAGCAGGTTGTTAACTGCAATATTAAGTTCCCTGCCGGTAAGTGGCTGGTCTGAACAACAATACCGAATCTGTGCAAGATATCCGCGCTCGTGGTTCATGTGGGTCGCATACTTCTGTGCCTCTTCAAGAGTTGCAAAGTAGCGGGTAAAATCTGCACGACACTCGGTCTTATGCTGCACATCTACTGGTATTATTGGTTCGCTAGGTTTTCGTATCATTTATTTCACTTACCTGTGGAATCTTTCCACATAATAACATAGATGTGGTAGATGATATACCTTTGCATAACAAAATTGTCTTACATTACCAACGGTAATAAAAATAGGGGGGGGGTTAATTAGTAAAATTTAGCACATGTCGTCATTAACAACACGGTCTACCAAATCACAGTTCAATTGGTTGCCTGGGAACAACGCACCCGTGTCGTAAAACACACCCCCTGCGAACAGGATGGGTGCCTCCAACGGAACATAACCTATCCCAACAATAACGTCAGTGCGTGCCGCCGCGTCGTTCAAATCACACTCCACAAACTCTGCACCGCGCGCGTGAAGGTGTGCCTTTAGCGCGTCGCAGTGCGGACAGTGCTCCAAAGAGTAGACATGCATAGGAAATACTATAGGCGTTAAAAATAGAAAAAAGTTTGGTTAATGGGCGAACTTTAGGGCAAACTTCAGTAGGATAATTAGCAGTGCCAGCCCAAGCCCGCACATTAACATTGGGAAGTAATACTTCTCAAATGGGGCTGCTTGCTTTTCTTCCTCCTCTGCCTCTTCCTGTCTGCGCGCACCATCCATTGCGTTATCTTCTACATCAACGGGGCACCCAGCGTCCATGCGCGGCCAGGGTACGGTCTCACAGAACTTAATTCCTGCTGGAACCGCAAGCTTTCCGTCGGTAAAATACCGCTGGAGTTTGGGATATGCATGAATCTGGTCTGTTGGGTTTGACTCGTTCCAACGTTCTGCCAGACGCTCAAGTGTGCGGTGCTGCGGACTTGTGGGGACGCTCCAGTTATCGGCGTCAAGGATGATATCGATGAGAATTCCACCGCTTGTTACCGAGTGCGCGTCGTCCCACTCATAGTTCTGCATCTTCTTTGCAATGTCCACGTCGTGGTTTGTGCCGCCGAACTTATACAGCGCACCCATCAGCGGGTCAATGTCAAGGAACGCACACGGGTAATACCAGATGAACGCCTGAACCTTCGCAAGCGGGCCGGGCCACGGTGTTACGGGCTCAAACACATTGTTCTCAAAGTCATACTTTACGGGGCCGCTTTCTTTGAACCACGACTTGTAATCAAAGATACACTTTGCTGATGCCTCGCTTACAAGTTCTGCGTGCATTCTTCGATTGAAGATAAATGCCGCTTTTGACTTTGCCTTGAACGCATAATACATACCCCACAGTGGCCGATACTGCTCCCACTGCCCATATCTGAACGCAAGCCAGATAACGCCTGCGAAGATGAGCAGCATGAGCCACGACCACTTGTATAACTGAAACCCGATGATTGGGTCGGTGACATTGAGAATGCCACCAAGGAATAATCCGTCAATTGCCATTTACTTTCTCCCCCACATTTCATGATATGCTCTATGCGACTTTTTTAACATCGTTACTCCATTGTCAAGGTCCCACATGGGCCCACACTGAAACGCATCATTAATTGTTTTTATGTTGTTCTCTTCAATTAGTTTGTGCAGTGGGACAACGTGGTGTACCTCTACATCCCCGGTTACCCCCGAAAAGAAGTCTTTACGCTTATCCCTTTTTAAAACCCCCTCTCTCCACTCTGCATATTTTGCACTTGAGCGAATCCCGTCTCTTAATCCGGTTATTCCCCCATTCCAACTCGGGTTTGAATCTCCCAGTCTCTGTTCATGAAGCAAGTCTTTTGTTGCTTGTGTATGTCTTCTACCTGTAGACTGCCGACGGGTTTTTTCAACCTCTAACGGGTCACTGTACCTTACGACCATTGCTTGTCTACGCTCGTCTATTAACCCGGGGGTGCGCTCATACACCTTTTTCATAGACGCTCCCTGTTTTTCTCTCGACGCAGTTGTGCGAACAACTCCTGTGTGCGATACGCGTTGTTTTTCGCGCCACTGTTCCGTTCTGGGCGGCATCTTTTTCCCTGTTCGTTGTTTACTCCACAAGGCATGTGTTTCAGGGCTATACACTTTCCCGGTGTGTGCTTGTCGGTTTTTCTCAAGCCATTCTAAATATTTTTTAGGGTCTTTTGGTGGTGACATTTTCCGCTCCTAGAAAGTAATTTGCCACGACGCAATGAGTGCCACAACAACAATTACCAGTATTACACCGGGGATAATGAATTTCTCATACCACTTTGCCTGGTTCCCACCCACCCTCAGACGGGCAACATCTCGCTTGAAAAACCCACCATTAAGGCGCGCGGTTAATCCAATGGGCTTATACTTTGCATCGCGCTCTGGGTCGAACTGAACAAACGATGGGACAGATGGCCCATACGGATAAATCGTCTCAAGATTTGGGCGCCCAAACCGCTCGTAATCGATGTAGTTTGTAATTGGCCCCGTTGAGTTATCCAGGGATTCTACGTTTGCATTATAGTTATCACACGCGATGTCGCGTGCAATCTCGGCGACCATGTCTCGGGAACGGTAATACCCCTCACTGCACAGAATGCCGCCAGCACCCCCAATGTTTAAAGGCGGAACACGCTCATCGTGGACCCAGCGAATAATATTGTTTCCGCCTGGGAACTTAAGCACACCATCACACATGCTCATACACTCAATGGTGAGCTTGCGCGTTGCATTCACAATCCAAACCATTTCGTCGAACTGTGTTGCCTTTTTTAACACTTCTACATACCCACGCACCGACCTTAAGCGCTTCATCCTAAAGAGCCAGTAAAGCAGCACGATACCACACAACATTGTCAGCGCAATGTCAATGAGCAACCAGAAGGGGATTCCCATCAAGACCGTCCAGTCAAAAAGGGGGTCGAGTTTCATAGATTGCGGAATCTGGGAGGCAATTTCCCCCGCCGTTCCATTTAAGATTGGTTCTGCAATTATGTCACCCATTTAGAAAACCCCAAATAACTTTTTGCGTTCCTGCTGTGGTTGGACTGGCATCTTTACCGTCTGGTCCACGTGCTGACGGGTCGATATGATACTCGATATTGCTGTTAACCCTGGCAGTTGCGTCTCACCACAAGCTGCGAGTGCGCGCACTTCAAAGAGCATTCTTTGGAGTCGTGTGTTAACCGCACGCCGCTGACCCTGACACGATGATAGCGAGACGATATCTGCAAAGTCGCGCGTCAATCGGCGCACGGTTGCCTGGTTGATGTTAGGGATGCGCGCCAGATTGTCAATGAGAATCGGAAGCATCACCTGGTAATCATCAAAGTTGGTTTCCGCCGTTAACTTGGAGTCCAACACGGCGTTCATCATTTGTGCATTAAAGTTATTAGGGCTCAATTTCCCAATATATGGGTCTGGCGGGTAATCATATCCGTCGTCATAACCCTGTTGTGGGGGCTGGCTCTGCACAGCCTGCTCCCCGAGGGGCCCCTTTGCCTTTCCAATGTCCTCAACCCCCATTTACTTCCCCTCCGTATTCCTAAAGGACTCCGCCGACACCGTTACCAACGTTCGGTCGTACCCCATGAATGTTAGTTCCTGCATTACAAGGTTACACCAATATAACGCCTTGTAGACATCCTTATTGTCGAAATACTCATATACCGCACGGCCCGACCAGACAGCGCACTGACGCAGCATCTTTTCATTCTCATAGTTTCCTGTAATTTTCATTGCTGCAATCATGTTTTCTACGAAGTTTTCAACTCCCTGAATCTTCACCGTCGGGTCGCCGCTTTTTGCCTGTTCGTAAAATATCCCGTTGTGCTTTCTCATCTCTTCTGATAGTGTTGGAATTTAACTCACCTCCGAGTTTTACCAATGACCTTACATCTATTAACAACCTTTCAAGTTCAACCGCTATCGAACGGCCCGATTCACCTTTCTCCGCCATTGATAGGATATCATCACTGTCTTGTTTTAATCTCCGAACTATTAATTGGTCAACCTTACGCTTCTTCAGGGCCTCAAACGAAACCCTGAAGGCTAATCTATAGTTGTTTAGTTCGTGTGTTTTCATTTTAAACTCCCAGCTCGGCTCTCAATGTTCTCAACATCGAATCGGATAACCCGGGGCACTTTCTAACGACCTCGGATGCTGACTTCCCGTCGTTAATCATTTGAATAATACGCTCAGAATACTTGTTCAACATGTTCTGGCGGTGCATCTCGCGCTTTGATAGTTCTGGCGCCTCTTCTCCTGTCATCTGTTGTTCTATAATCTTCTGCGCCGCCTCATCCCTGCGAACATCATACTCGCGCGCGGTTGCTTCATCTGGAGACTGTACTGCCCACAAGTCAATTTTTCTGGGCCTAGAGTTCTTGTCCTTGAAGATATATTTCTTCATATAAGGCTTGTTTTCACTCGACTCGTTGATTTCTACCGAGTTTATCTTCAGGATATTAAAACCAAGCGCGTGGAGCGGCATGTAAACCTTCCCCCAACAGTCGACAAGTTCACGAATCTGCTTATCAATGTGTGACTTCGCGGGAACATTCAGAAGAATCATCCACCGCTGTGTTCGACACGTCGCAAGGAGCTTATTAAAGTTCTTGTTCTTTGTAGTCGAGAAATCTCGGCTACCAACTGCAACCCCCGCGTCGTCGAGGAGAATAATCTGGTGCTTCCCAGCCGTCTTAATAAGCTTGTTGATACCCTCCGTGTCTTCTAGCAAACAACAATTCGACATTGTAAAGTAGTCTTCGGGCTTGCCCTTCAACTTCTCTGCGACTGCGTCTGCAACTTGCATGCAGATTCGGAGCGACGAATAAGATTTCCCGCTACCCTTTCTCCCGGATAAAATCATGGAAAAATCCTGCTTGTCTTTCCCCGTAATCCTTGTTGCAATATAGTCTATAAACTTTGCACGGGGAAGCACGGCTCCAGACTTAATTACTCTACGCGCGCGTCTTGCAAATCTCTGAACCGCCGACGGGTTGTTTGCTCCGAGATGAAAGATTCCATCTTCAGGGATAACTTCTTCTTTTGTCTCCCCACCAACACCTCCGTCGTTCTCGTTCAGGTAAATTTGCACCAAGTCTAGGTTCATTAGATTATCACACCATAAGATTCTTCTGTGAACTCGAGTGCTTCATTTAGATAATCAACAAACGTCCCCACAACAAAGATTGATGCAGAAACAATCGACGCCTCTGCACCCAACGGGTCTGCGGGGTCGTTCATAAGTTTGTTCTTTGTTTCATAATACAACTTGTGCAGTTGCGTGCGCGTTGCTCTGTCGGGGCACCAGCTAATCAGAGAAAGACAAGACCGTTCGATGTTGTGCACATTCTGGTCTTCGCTACTCATAATCCACTGGTGGCGAGCGCATTGCTGCAAAAGGAAATATGTATACTGCCCCTTGGGGGAGCCGCCTTGGCCAACCCCTGGTGCGGTGAATTCAGGTCCTGCTGCCATACCCCCTATATAC
>Ga0247841_10001390_pt1 | contig 55374 bp, 51 predicted proteins | sample LaCruzMarch2015__2_FD_192410 | JGI IMG/M metagenome (GOLD analysis project Ga0247841, IMG submission 192410) | Freshwater microbial communities from meromictic Lake La Cruz, Castile-La Mancha, Spain - LaCruzMarch2015_18m | ecosystem: Environmental > Aquatic > Freshwater > Lake | place: Spain... | reverse complement strand
CGGGCGGGGAGCAACGGTATTCCGCCAAAGGCGGACAGGCTCCAACTGTAGGTTACAAAATTACATTTGCCCTCTTAGCTCAATTGGTAGAGCAACGGTATCGTAAACCGTAGGTTGCCAGTTCAATTCTGGCAGAGGGCTCAATTATAGTCCCCTTCTCCTGTTTACGGGAGAAGGTGCCCGAAGGGCGGATGAGGGAAAATCAATTTTCTGCCAACTTTACAATCCTTGCAAACTCAACATTCACCATCTTTTGAATCTGTTCTAAAACGGGTTTATTTTTTTCGGAGAAAAGATGCTTGAAACGCCCTTGGGTTTTCAGAAATTCCGTAACTGGTTTTTGTGCGCTTGGTTCATAGGTAATTTTATATTTCCCCTTTTCTATTTCATATAACGGCCAGAAATTAGTCTCGGTGGCCAGTTTGGCAATGTTTACATATTGCGAAGTGGGAAATTTCCAGTTGTTAGTGCAGGGAGAAAAGACCAAAAGAAATGTCGGCCCTTCAGTTTCCAAAGCTTTTTTGGCTTTCTTTTTCAGATCAGGAAGATTAGCGACATTAGCCTGGGCGGCATATGGCACGCCGTGCGCCTTCACTATTTCCATGAGATTTTTGCGGACTTCTAATTTCCCAAAAGAATTTTTTCCGGTCGGGGTGGTTTCGGTGGACGCGCCAAAAGGAGTGGCGGACGATCTCTGGTTTCCCGTGTTCATATATCCCCCATTATCATAGCAGACATAAAGAAAATCGTGTCCGCGTTCCAGCGCTCCTGACAGACTTTGTAATCCAATATCATAAGTTCCCCCGTCTCCACCAAAAACAACAAACTTAATTTTCTTGTCCACTTTTCCTTTCTTCTTAAGAATTTTGTAGGCTCGTTCCACTCCGGAAATTGTGGCAGCGGCATTTTCAAAAGCGTTGTGGATATACGGCACTTTCCAGGCCGTGTAAGGATAAAGCGTGGAGGTCACTTCCAGGCATCCTGTGGCGTTGCCAACAACTACATTTTCCCCGGCTTCATTGAGAACTGTTCTGACAATCGCCGGAAAAGCGCACCCAGCACAAGCAGAGTGTCCTGGAGAATGATGTTTTGTGAGGTCTTTATTCATTGTATTTTATGTTACTTATCCATCTAATTTTTGCTTATTTATTCTTTTTTGGCACGCTTAATTAAAGATCTGACTAAAAAACGAAACGTAGCAATAACTAAAGTGATTAAGGCGCTTATAAAAATTCCTGGAATAGCAATCATCCCTGATTCACTTGAATCCATAGCATACGCAAGTAAGAGAAAAAAACTGCAAATTACCAAAAAAACATAAACCCAACCACCTTTTAAATTTGTTTTAAATATAGAAATATTTTTATTTTCAACATTATTATCACTCATTATTTTTACATCAAAAAATTATCTTCAATTTTTCCCTTCACCATATCAATAATCTGCTTCTGGAAAGTATCTCTTCCACCCAAGCCATAGACGAATGATTCGACTGGTTTTTCGATGGAATGGGAAATTTCTGAAGCCAAAACCTGCTTGGTTCCAAAAGTCAGATTTCTATCCATCACAATTACCTCTTTAGCTTTAGACGAAGCCTTTTTTATGTCTTCATAGGGAAATGGACGAAACAGCGAAAGCTGCATTAGCCCGACTTTTTCACCTTCTTTTTCCATTTTATCAATCGCGTCCTTGATTGTTCCGCAAACTGAACCCATAGCAACAATAATTTTTTCTGCACCGTCAAGTTTATACGGCTCATAAATCTTATACGACCTACGGGATATTTTTTCGTATTCAACACAAATATTTTCATATTCTTTTTGAATTTTATCAAAATCATCCGCCATATCGCGCCGAAATTCAAAATATGAATTCTGAAGCGCGACTGGCCCGACGGTTATCGGATTTTCTACGTCTAGCAGATATTGTTCCGGCTCATATTCTCCGACAAACTTTTTCACAACATCTGCATCCAAATCTTCCATATTTTCAACGGAATGTGAAGTATTGAATCCGTCCATAATCACCATAACCGGAAATTTGATCACTTCGGCCAGCTTCATTCCAATGATTGTTTTGTCATAAACTTCCTGCGGGTTTTCGCAAAAAATTTGCACCCAACCGGCATCCCGACACCCCATCACATCCGAGTGGTCGCCGTGAATGTTGAGCGGAGCCGCCAAAGCGCGCGCCGAAACTACCATTAGGATTGGCAATCGAAGACCGGCGGCAATATACAAAACTTCATTCATAAGCGCCAAGCCCTGCGAGCTGGTCGCAGTCACAGTTCTGGCTCCTGCGGCGCTGGAACCAACGCAAGCGCTCATAGCGCTGTGTTCCGATTCAACATGAATCACCTCCGTGTCCACTTCTCCATCGGCCTTGAATTTCGAATAAACTTCAATGATAGGAGTTTGGGGCGTGATCGGATAAACGGCCATGACATCGGGATTGATTTGCTTCAGCGCGTGAGCCGCGGCATAACCACCGGTAAGAGCAAGTTTGTTGGAGTTATTAGGCATATATTATTTATTTTAAAAACCAATTGATAAATTATTTAATATATAAGCTATAAAGATTATGGGAATCAGCATAAATAATGAGTTTAGTATTGAAAAGAAAAAACTATTTTTTAGTATATAGGTTCTTGCGGTTACTTCAATTAGCATATTAATTATAAAAGAGGGAATGATGATATAAGTATAAGTCGGTCTGGCTTCCCACAATATATTCATAAATGTGTATACTATGCCAATAAATAAAATGGTAATAAAAAAAATAATTACCGAATGAGTTCCATAGTTTCCGATATATTGTTTTTTAAATAATTTTTCTGTCACATATTTTCCTAGAAAATACGGAGAAATAATAATCACCACAAAAATTAATAAATAAATTTGTTCCATTTTTTAATAATAAAAAGTTATTGTTAAATTTTTAGCGATTTATTTATATATAATTCTATACAAACTCATACATTCTTCATCATTCGTATCGCTTTCACCGGGCAAACTTCTGCGCAGACTCCGCAGCCTTTGCAATATTCATAATCGATATCGGCTTTGTCTTTTTGTCCTTCCTTATATTGTTTCATTTCAATTGTCGCTTCCGGACAATACGGAACACATGTCGTGCATCCAATGCACTTTTCTTTGTCTACTTCCGGCTTCATATACCGCCAATTGCCGGTTTTTGGAGCTTTTGCTTGATCGTGTTTAATTATTGCGCCGAGTTCCATAATAAAATTAATAAATTTTTTAAAAAAATTGAATCCAATCCGCTCTAAAATAATATATCAGAAAAATTATTTCAAGAATGAATGAAATGTTAATATATAATAAAGCACTTGTATTAATAACAGAAGCATTAGTCTTTTCTCTGGAGGCTTTTTTTATTTTGCCCGAATAATAATTATAGAAAAAGAAAGGGCACAAACTTGATAATGTAATAAGCACTCCACTTAAAAACCACGACAACGAGTCGGAATCAGGCAGGTTTATTAATACTAGTACAAGCCAAGAAGTTATTATAAAAGAACCTATAAAAAGCGGCAAGCTTATTGATATACAAAAATATGAAAAATATTTTATTAATTTCGGCATTTTCTAGTGTAAATTATTGGTATAAATAAAAAATTAATTCACTAAATTTTCTACATACTATCGTACGCTTTCTCTATCGCCGTTACATTCTTATCTGTTGCTTCTTTTCCGATCTTATCTTCAAAAATATGCCTAAATTCTGAAATTACGCTTTCGAGTTTTACGATTCCGGCGATTTTGACGAATTTGCCAAGAATCACGGTGTTGGGTCGGGGCTGGCCGATTATTTCCATGGAAATTCCATTGGCGTCAACGGGATGAATTTTCCCCTTAAATCCTATTTTTTCTGAAATTTCATGAGCTGAAAGCTTGGTGTTGACCACCAGCGATTCATCGGTATCTAAATTACCAGTAACGACTGTGCCGTCAAGAAGTGTTTCGTCGAGGACTAGAACAATATCTGGATCAATTACTGGCTCATGACTTCGGATGGGCTTATTGGAAATTTTCAGATATGTTTTTGTCGGCGCGCCTGATCTTTCGGGGCCGAAACTGGGAAAGGCCTGGACATATTTTCCTTCATGCACTGCTGCTTGTGCAATTATTTCTGCGGCCGTTTTGGCGCCTTGTCCTCCGCGGGCATGGAAAATAATTTCAAAAATATCTTTATGCGTTTTCATAAAGACATTTTAACATAAAAATATATAAGCAACAAACAAAAAACGCTCACGAGGAGCGTTCTTCGCATAAGATATATCAAGAACTTTTATTGTCCTTGGACTGGAGCTGGTGTGCTTTGAGGCTGATTATTTGACGGCTGAGTGGTGTTTTGTGATCCAGGATTAAGTTGTGCCTCAATAGAAGCTTTTAATTGATCGACTGAAATTGCACCGGTCTGGAAATCATCATTGATGAACAGTGCCGGCGTTCCAGAAATTCCAAAACTTGCTCCCTCGGACTTGTCTGCGTCAATTTTGCTTTGGTATTTTTTGTCATCAAGGCACTTGTTGAAAGTAGCTGCGTTAAGACCCATCAAACGGGCATAATCTTTGAACTTAACGGTGTCTTTAGTGTTTGTCCACTCGGCTTGAGTGGCGTAAAGCTTATCTGAATATTCCCAAAATTTCCCCTGTTCCTGGGCGCAAGCTGCAGCTAGCGCTGCCGGACCAGCTTGAGGATGGAAATCTAACGGCAGATGCTTATAATCGAAAAGCACCGTGTCTTTATACTGAGTCATTAATGTTCGGAGAGTTGTGAAAAGCAGTTTGCAATAAGGGCATTGATAATCAGAAAAAATAAATACCTTGACTTTTGCTTCTGCTGATCCCGACACAGCGTCTCCTTCATTCATTTGCGGAAGAGCCAAGTATTTTCCGGCTGGCAGTCCTAGTTCCTGGGTTTTAAGGACATAATTAGAATCTTTCTGTTCGAAAAGGACTTGCGCCTGGGAATAAAAATCAGTCTTGACTATATCCCCGTCAAATACAAACGCCGGAAGAGTTTTTATCTGATATTTATCGATTAGTTGTTTTCCCTCTTTTGAATCGTAGGCAATTTTTTGGGTACTGACGGTCGGAAGCACTCTTCGAAGCCAGACGACCGCTTCGCTCACGTCGCATTTTTCGCAAGAGTCATCATTTATTATTTGGGCTACAACAGCCGGTTCGCTGTAAGCCACCCAAGTCTTATTGTTAGCTTCAAAAATATCAGATTTGGAGAGGTTCTTGGTAGAAAAGCCGTTTCCTTTAAAAAATTGGGCTGTGTCGACAAAAAGACTTCCGATAAAAAGCCCGGCAAGTAAAATGATGGCGGAAATCATATTTTGCATTTTTTTATGATGCTTCCCCTTTTTTTCTTTTTTACTTTCTTTTTCCAGCTCTTCTTCGTAATCAATTGTTTCGTCAGTCATAATTTTATCTGGCACTCCGCACAAAATGAATTATGCGCAATGGTTTTTATTTAAGTTATTAAAAATTTAATTAGCTTGAGGAGCCGGATTTTCGCTGCCAGTATTATTTTGCGGTTCTGCCGAGCTCGGAGTATCTTGGCTGCTATCTGCAGTTGTGCCGTTTTGTGATTCACTTTCTTGGCTTTTTGCGCTTTCTTCAGAGGATTTATTGGCTAAATCAGCCTGAAGCTGATTGATGTTGTAATCCTGGTTTTTTATATCCATCTGATAGTCATTATATCCCATGGTTACTCTCTTTATTGCTTCAGTCTTAAGAGTTATTCCGATAAGAATTCCCAAGATAAAAAACAAGGCCAGTTCGATATAGAGATCTCTCTGCTTCCTCTTTTTTTTGGTATTTTCAACAGGAATTTCTTCTGAGATTATTTCGCCGTCTTGAATTTTATTTTCTTCATCCATACCCGATAGTAGAATTTTGACATTAAATTTTTTTTTATTTAATGGCAAGCTTCTGTTCAATTTAAATTTAATAAAACTTTTTTATACTCGACTTTAAATTTTTCACCGAAAAATTGGTCAAAATTTCACTGCCGGGCATATATAAACCGCTAGACTCTTAATTTCTGCTTATAGATTATCATAAAGCGAAAAATGCGACAACTTGCGTGTTTTTACAATTGTTGCGTAATAAAAATAAGCCCCGCCAGTCGCATGCGCGATTAACGGGGTTTTTGTCATACAAAGTGAAGATGATCCTTGTTTAAAAGTCCCGATGCTTACCTGTGAATTGTACTTGTGCTTCATTTCCGCGTCTTTTTTCAACTGCTCCAATTTCCACGACGCTAGAATCATCAGGCAGAGGGCCATTAGGATCAACGATTGATGCAACCATGATGCCTTGATTGAAGACCTTATCCATTTCAGCTTGTTCAATCCGGCCGATTTCCTGGGTGTAGCGAAAGATTGTAGGACGGTTCCAAGTGCTCCGGTCGATAATCACCATGCAATTGTCAGGAAGAACTCGCGGAATATTTCCAGGCATTCCGCCACCGGTAATGTGAGCATCCGCTGCAAACCGAACCCCGCGTTTCCTTTGAAAATCCATTTCCTGAATCCTGATAGGGGTTGGTATAAGCAAATCCTCCGCCAAAGAATGTCCATAAAGTTCGTTAAGCGGAGCAGTTAGTCTTTCTTTAACTCGGATTAAATTCTTGTTTGCCAGGCCGAATGCCTGTCTGATATGGAACCAAAAGCCCTCTTCAATCTTGAGTTTATGCACCTTTCTAAAAATAGAAAACCCATTTGAACCGGGTCCGTATGACATCCATCCATAGACTTTCTGACCTGGATGGACGGGAACATAAATCAGTTCGGGATCAGGAAATCCAATGACCGCAACATCCAAATTAAACACCCAGTCATAGCGGTGCATATCAGGAACTTCAGCAGTTTCTCCGCCAATTAATCGACAACCTGCTTTTTGGCAAGCTTCAATGACACTGTCAATTATTTTGATATGTACATCAGGAACTAGCCGTCCAACATTCAGGGTGTCCAATAAATATCTAGGGCGAGCGCCAGCAACATAAGTGTCAACTGCACCCATGGCGACGGCATTGTGTCCAATGGTATATTTCCCGGCTAAAGCAGAAAGCAATGCCACTGTTCCTGCTCCATCAGCCGATCCTTTTACAGAAGTTGCACCTTGCGGAATAGGTCCGCCACCAGCAAATCCTCCGATTTCTTGACCCATTTCTGGCCAAGCTGCAGAAACTCGCTCTTTTATCATTTCCGCAAAAAGATTGCCTTTATTGATATCTACTCCAGCCAAAACATAAAGATTTTCCCCTAATCCAATTCCTCCGCCCATAGCACAATCTCCTTTTGGTTATTATTCAAATAAAAAAGAGCGACCCTCCTTAATAACGGCTCCTCCAGCCAAATTCACATATAAACAATAGCTACTTCTCAATAAATATGCAAGAATTTTATTCTTTGCGCAAAGCGTCCCCGCCCGTTACGCTTCGCGTAGCGATGCGGGCGGGCATCGGACTCATCCTTACTCTCTGCGCAAGGCATCCATAGGCGATAGCCTCGATGCACTGCGGGCCGGCCAATATCCGAAAACAACCCCGACAAATGTAGAAAATCCCGCGCCAAGCGTAATTGACCAGCCAGTAATGGATAAGTTCAAAGGATAACCGAGACCGCTAGCCAAAATTTCTCCGCCTTTGGTGATTAAAACTCCGATGGCAATTCCGATTATTCCCCCAAGAATAGTGAGAAAAATAGCTTCGAACAAAAATTGCGAGAGGATATCGAAATTTTTCGCGCCGACCGATTTTTTGAGCCCAATTTCATATGTCCGTTCCGAAACGGAAACATACATAACATTCATAATTCCTACTCCTCCGACGACAAGAGAAATGGAAGTCAATGCCAAAAGCAAGGCATTAACAGCGAAAAAAACCGTATTTAATATATTTAATATTTCCACAATTGAGTTGACGGCAAAATCATCATCATCGGGATTAGTAATGTGGTGCTGTGTACGCATTATGTCAGTAGTTTCAGCAATGGTTGCATCAAGCTTGCTCATATCCTTGAGTTTGAAAATGATCGACTGGAGATGATCCGTTCCGGAAAGCTTTTTTTGTACCGTCTCGAGCGGGGCATAAATAGTATCGTCGAAGGAAAAAAATCCGGTCGTTCCGCGGCTTTTCAAAACGCCAATTATTTTATAAGACTGGCCTTTTATCTTTATCGCTTGTCCGACAGGATCGCTGTCGCCGAAGTAATAATCCTTGATGCTGCTTCCGAGAACTGCTACTTGCGCAAGCGAGCTGTCTTCTTCATCCGTGAACATCCGCCCTTCATCAATTTCAGTTTTTGGATCAGCTTTGGTCACGCCGGCTGTCACTCCGATTATCATGGCCTGTTTTTTCTTGTTTTCAAAGCTGGTTACTTGCTGGTTTATCACCATGGCATACCAGGAATCAACATTAGCAAGCTTGGCCACTTTTTTAGCATCATCCAGCTTTAACGAGGTAATGGTTACCCCGCCGACTTGTCCGCCGGCATTAGCAGAGGACATTTTGTTGACTTTTGGTACTTTTACTTCAATCTGCATGATGTCCGTTCCGAAAGAGCTGACCTGGTCGACAAGATAATTTTTCACGCCTGATCCGAAAGACAAAACTAAAATTACAGAAGCCACGCCGATGACAATGCCAAGAAGCGACAAAACCGTCCGGCCGATATTGGAACGGAGATTTTTGAAAGCTAATTTAATTGAAATTAAAAGTTCGTGCATAAAGTTAAATTAAAATCACGCCATTCCGTCATCCTGAGCTTCGACCAAAGTTGAAGCGAAGGATCTGGCTTCCGTTATTACTCGTTTAATTTATATAACAAAACCGAAAATAAAGCAGGGCAGATCCTTCGTCCGGCTGGTCGCCGTCCTCAGGATGACGGTTTTTTTATTCGTATCTCAGTGCTTCCATCGGAGATATCCTTGATGCTTTTCTTGCCGGATATATTCCAAAAATAACCCCTATCCCAATGGAAACAAAAGTAGCCAGAACAATTGATTGCCAGGAAATAAGAAATGGCCATTTATACTTCAAATACTGCATGATAATAGCTGCTACAAAAGAAATGAAAATACCGAGAATAATCCCGAACAATCCTCCGAAAAAAGATATTGCAGAGGACTCGACTAGAAATTGAGTGAGAATGTCGGAATTTTTTGCGCCAATGGCTTTTCTGAGTCCCACTTCTCGGATTCTTTGATTGACCACGATAAGCATCGTATTCATTATTCCCACTCCGCCGACAATAAGCGAGATAGTTCCAATGGCCAGAAGAAAATATCTTAATATATTGGTTATGTTTTTGATCATCTCAAGAGCTTGAGCCTGGTCACGGACTGAGAAATCATCATCCGCCGGATTTTTAATGTTATGTCTTTCTCGAAGCGTTGATTTTACGTTGGCAATGGCATAAGGAATTAGATCCGCACTTTTTGCTTTCACCCGGATAAATGCGATGTAATCAATTCCCAAAAGCAGTTTTTGCGCTGTCTTGAGAGGAACAAAAATTGAATCGTCGCTGCTTGAAGTTCCAAATCCTCCCCCGCCTTTTTCTTTGAAAACTCCAATTACGGTAAAATTCTGATCTTTGATTCTGATTTGCTTCCCGAGCGGATCCTGACTGGAAAAGAGATCGCGCACGATATTTTTTCCGATCACTGCCACGCGGGACATGTTGGTTTCTTCATCCTTATTGATGAATCTTCCGGAAGCTATTTCTGAATTTTCCACGTTAATATAGCTGGCAGTTGTGCCTGTGAAAGATGCCACAAGATTATTTCCGCCGTACACGGCTTGTTCTGAACCCATGACATATCCAGCAGCGTCAGCAACTTCGGGAACATTTTTTCCGTTTCTTAGAGCCTCAAGATCATCATATTTCAAAGTAGTCACTTTTATGCCCATGGCTGCGGCTGGCGGGCCTTTTTCATCTGATGCTCCGGGGAGGATTCCGATGAGATTAGATCCGATACCGGAAACCTGGTCAAGAATGAGAGCTTGGGCGCTTTGCCCGATAGCCATGATGATTATGACGGACGCAACGCCGATAATAATTCCGAGGATTGTTAAAAACGAGCGGAATTTCGCCGCCAGAAGGTTTTTGTATGATATTTTGATGGGATCAGAAATTCTCATAAATCAAAATGGAAATATCAAAATGGAAAATGACAATGTAAAATAAAAAATAAATTTTTTATTATTTCATTTTAAATTTTGATTTGTCATTTTTCACTTTGATTTTTGATTTTTCCATTATTTCAGCATTTCCCCGTCTCTTGCGATTCTTCTGTTTTTTACTGGATCATCGGCAATGATATGGCCGTCTTTGACATATATTATTCTTTTGGCATGTTCGGCGGTATAAGTCTCATGGGTGACCAAAATTATTGTTTTGCCTTTGTTATTTAAATCCTGGAGAATTTTCATAACCTGGATTCCAGATTTCGAATCAAGATTTCCGGTCGGTTCATCGGCAAAAATGACATCCGGATCATTAACAAGTGCTCTTGCAATCGCCACTCGCTGTTTTTCTCCGCCAGAGAGCTGATTGGAAAAATAGTTTGTCCTATGATCCATGGAAACGGCTTTCAGTGCCGCATCAACTTTTTGCTTGTTTTCTTTTTTGCTTCCTCGCTTGGTGTCATAGAGAAGCGGAAGCTCCACATTTTCAAAAACCGTAGTCCGGGGCAAAAGATTAAAAGTCTGGAAAACAAATCCGATTTTTTCATTGCGGATTTTGGCCAGTTCGTCCTCGGAAAATTTTTTAATATCTTTTCCTTCAAAAAGATATTCTCCTTCGGACAGCTTGTCCAAAAATCCCAAAAGTTGCATGAGCGTTGATTTTCCGCTTCCGCTCGGACCCATGATCGAAACAAACTCGCCCTTCTCTATTTCAAAAGAAACCCCGCATACTGCCTGGGTTTTTACGCCATCATCGCCGTAGGTTTTACAAAGATTTTGAACTTGGATTAAAGCACTTGACATAATAGAAATTAAAGCGTATAATGCTAGATTAGTACTGTAACAATTGGTGTCAAAAAAAGTTCTTGTCTAAGGGATATTTAAAAACAATTACATTTGCTTTGGAGGTATCATCATGTTTGGCAAGATCTTTGACTTATTAGTAGCAATTGCAGTTAATGGAATTATGGCGATGTTTGTCTCCTTGTTCTTTCTCATTATCTTGGCGTTTGTCTTTTGTTTCGCCATGATTCCCGTATCAGTCATATTTGGAGACGGCACGGCCAATGCAATTTATGGCTTCGCTGAAAACGTAGGATTCCGAGTCGTTTATGCTATCGTTTTTATTTCCATGATGATGGATGATTTAGGAATTCCCAACGCCAAAAGCGCAGTTAAGAAATGGTGGGATGAGCGAAAAAAGAAGAACATTGTTCCTTAAAACGTCCACACCGTTGAAAAACACCAGCAGGTTGTCGTCATGGCGATGACCTGCTTTTTTTATTGTGTCTTTGTGAGCGTGATAACTTTTTCTCCGCCTGAAAGGCCTGAAATTATTTCAATCATTCCCTCATCCCCTTTCATTCCGGTTTTCACATTCACCTTTTCTGTGACATTATTTTTTTCATCTTTCAGAATCTCGACATATTTTTGACCCTTGTCATCCTTGATGGCTCTTTCAGGAATTGAAACGACATTGTTTTTGGAAGCGGTTTTGATGTCGAGATCCGCGCTCATGCCGTTTTTGATCCTAGGATCATAGTTGGTGATCTTGAGCTTTACTTTATAATAAACAACGTCTTGAATGATAGTTGAAGCCGGCTCAATGTCGATCACTTCTCCCTGAAAAATGTCCTGCGCCGTAAAAGCATCAAGCGCTATGTCCGCTTTTTGTCCCAGGGCAATTTTCACGATATCTGACTCCGGAACATCAGCTTTGACATCCAGCTCGCCTTCCTGGGCGACTGTTACAACAGGGGTGTTGGCGGCGGCGGAATTAGCGGTGATAGTTTCTCCCACTTCGCCGTTTCTCCGTATGACGATTCCATCCATCGGAGAATATAGGACAGTATCCTTAAATTGAGTCAGTACTCCCTGGACTGATGCTTCAGCTTTTCTGATGAGAGCCTTTTGGGCTGATTCTTGAAAATCATTATACGTTGCGTGCCTTTTTTTCATATCGGACAAGCCTTTTTTCTGATATTTAACATCTTCCTGCGCTTGGCGAAGCTGGGAATAAAGAGTACCTTTGTCTATGACTGATATTTTTTGACCCTTTTTTACCTTATCTCCGATGTCAACATAAAGCTCCTGGATGATTCCGCTGGTTTTGAAAGAAAGTTCAACTTCATGGGGCGAAGCCGTTTTTCCTGTGACAGAAACGGTCTGCGAAAGGGTTCCTCGGCTGGCGATGGCAGTTGTATATTCGACTTTCGGCTTTTTGGATTTTGCATACCAAAATCCGCCTATAACTAGGATTATTAAAACTAAAATTACGTAAGTTTTTTTCTTTTTGAACATATTTTGAAAATAAAAAATCAAATCTCAAAATGCAAAATGACAAATCAAAATGCAAAATTATTAATTCATTTTTAATTTTACATCGTCATTTTTATTTTTGATATTTACATTTTGCATTATCAAAGCAGGCTTCCCTGTTTCTCCTTCGCATCTAATGCTTCATTAACCAACGCATCTGCGATCTTATTTTCCTCTCTCATTATATGACAAAATGAAACTTTTTGGAAGTCCAGCATCAAGTTCCAAACGCGTATAAATAAATCTTGGATATGTTTTTCGGACAATTTATATTTATGATTGAGCTGATTGACGACCAGTTCGCTGTCCAGGAAGCATTCTACTTCAGTTTTTTTGGTTTTTTCTTTTCCAACCAGCGATTTTATTTTTTTTAAGCCGAAAATAAGCGCTTCGTATTCAGCTTCGTTGTTGGTCTTTTCGCCGATATATTCGCCGTATTTTTTGTTGAGAGTCTCAATCCAGACTCCAATGGCAGAAGGACCAGGATTATTTCTTGATCCTCCGTCCGTGTACATTTTTATTTTTTCACTCATATTTTTAATATATTTAATAATTGTTCTGGCCTATCAATGAGATAATCCGGATTATATTTTTCTAAGATTTCTTTGTCATTAAATCCCCAAGCAACTGCAATGCAACCGATACCGCATTTTTTTGAAGCTTCGATATCACGCACTTCATCTCCGATGTAAATTGCCTCTTCCAGCTTAAGCCCTTGCTCTTTCAGCACGTTTTTTATGGCTTTTGATTTTCCGAACAAATTACTTTCGGAATGGATAAAACTGATAGTATTGATATTGTTATTTTTCAAGAATAGTTCAATATTTCCTTTGGAGTTAGAAGACAATATTCCAACGATAAAATCATGGGATTTTAATTTTGCTAAAACTTCTTTTATCCCGTCAAAAGGCCTAATGAATGGAATCTTACTGTTAAACAAATCTTTGCCTTTTTTCAGGAGAATTGGCAGTTTCCACTTTGAAATTTTGAATTTTTCGAGTATTTGACTAGGGGTTAACTTCTTAAATTGGGAAACTTCTTCCGGATTAACTTTGCTAAATCCATATTTATCTGAAAGCTCATTGAATATCTCGATGGTCATTTCTAGCGAATCGGCAATCGTCCCATCAAAATCAAAAATAACTAATTTTTTATTCATTTCCATTGATTATTTTTTCCAGATAATCCTTAATTTTCAGTTGCTCTTCAAAAGAATTCTCCAATTCTATACTAACATATTTTGGCAGATACTTTACATATTTTTTCACATAATCGAGTTCGGACAGCTTGCCCATATAGTGATTGGAATGATACGAATAAATTTCTTTGGTCAAATAATTTTCGCAAGGCATGGCCTTATAATTTATGGCTGAAATATGAGAACATCCTATTTTAAATTCACCAATTCTGAGACTTAATTCTTTATAGCCCTCTGGTATGCTTTTGTCCTCCCAGTGGGATATATCAATGCATATTCCTCCGCATTCACTAACTGCTTTAAAAAACAAATCGTCGATGACTTCCAAGTTTTCAACAAAAATTTTACTCCTATCTTCGATATTTTTTAAAAAAATAAGATCTTTCATGTGTGGATGGATGTTGTAAACCTCTGTCTTGTATTTTTTATCAAACAGATCCAGCTCCCACTTCTCCATGTCATCTCGAAGATGGACGTGTGTAATTTTTTTTAGTTGGGTTTTTTCTAAAAGGCTATAAAGTTCTTTTCGTTCTTTAATTTTAAGAAACGTTGGAAAAAGAGCGATTTCTTCTAGATTAAATTCTTCGATTTCTCTAATTTTATTTTTCCAGTCGGATCCCGGAGTAGTTGTGAGGCCCAACAATATTTTTTTCTTCATCTTTTTTCAATCCTCCTTAAATCAATTAGATTCATCTGTATTTTTTTATTCCCATTCCAATTATCCTCTTTCAGATTAAAAACTATGTCAATATTATCCCCATTTTTGATATTTGGAAATTTGTTACCAAATCCAAAGCCGATTGAATCGAAAATTTTCGGGCTGTTGTCATTTCCTCTTAGCGACAGTTTCAAGTGCTTGCTGCCGTTACCGCAAATTTTGCAGTCTACCACAAAAATATTTTTTGCAAGAAAAACCGGCTCCCTGTTTCCTTCCCCAAAAGGCTCCATTTTTTTTAGTTCGTTCATGAGATCCCAACCAATGTCATCAGCGGATATTTCAAGGTCAATTTCCATAGCTAAATCCAATTTTTTACCGGCCATTTCTTCATTGATTGCCTTTTCCAGTCGCTCGTAGAATTTGGAAATATTTTCTTTGGATATGCTCACCCCGGCTGCTTGAGCATGTCCTCCGAATTTTAAAGTTAAATCAGAGCATTTTTTGAGGGCGGAAATTAGATCAACTTCAGGAATGCTTCTGAGTGATCCGACATATTCCTTTTCCTGTTTTTGAAGAATTATTGACGGTTTTTTAAATTCATCGGTAATTTTTCCTGAGACTAAGCCCAGGATTCCTACCGGCCAGTGTTCATTTTCAGCAAAAATCAAATTTTTGTCTTTGAAAGAATTTTTTGCTAGAATCTGAACTTCTCGATGGATTTCTGCGGTAACTTTCTGTCTTTCCTGATTTTTGCTTTCCACTTCCAATGCCAGGCTTCTGGCTTTGATGCGGTCTTTTTCCAGGAGTAAATTATATGAGATGCTGGCGTGATCCATTCGGCCGGCTGCGTTGATTCTTGGAGCAATTTGAAAAGCGACCTTATGAGCATCAGGAACATTATTTTCCGAAATTGCAATCCGGCCGACTTTAAACATTTCCTGAAGTCCAACTCGTTTAGTTTTGGAAAGAACCAGAAGGCCATATTTGGCCAAAATCCTGTTTTCCCCAAGAAGCGGAACGCAATCTGCAATTGTTCCGATGGCTACGATGTCAAGCATCCATTTCAGATAATCCTCTTTTTTCAGATCAATTTTTTTATAAAGTGCTTGAGCCAGCTTAAATGCTACCCCCACCCCGGCCAAATTTTCCGATTTGAAACCTGAATCAGGCATGTGTGGATTTATTATTGAAAAAGCTTTAGGAATATTTTCTGGAATAATGTGGTGGTCGGTTATTATTACTTCAATTCCCAAATCATTAGCCAATTTTATTTCTTTTTCATTGCTAATGCCACAGTCGACGGTAATTATGAGAGTGACATTCTGATTTTTCAGAAATTTAAGGGCTTTTTCATTTATGCCATAGCCTTCAACTTGCCGGTCAGGAATATACACTGAAACATTTTCAAATCCAAGTTTTTCTAGTGTTTCATAAATTATAGCTGTGGCAGTTACACCATCGGCGTCATAATCCCCAAAAATAGCGATTTTTTCTCCGCTAGCTGGTGGATTTCCTTTAGCTTTGATTATCCGTTCGACCGCTGTATAAATGCCAGTTATATTTTCAGGATTTTCTAAATTTTCGTAATCTGATTCAAAATATTCCTCTATCTCCTTTTCTGCTTTGATCCCGCGGTTTTTAAGCAATTCTAAAACAATCGGGTGATATTTTTCCGATGTCTTCTTTTCTAGTAGAGAATTTTTATTCATTATTTTCCAATCACTCATACATCAATGGAAAACGAGGCGCTTAACCCCGCTTATCCCGATTATTTCAATAAAATTGTTAAAACTGTTCGTTAATTGCAAGAAGGACAAATAAATTTTGCTTTAAATTCCTGCTTGGATATATCCATAATTTCCAAAGATATAACCAAATCAGATCCGCATTTTGAGCAAGAATAGTTTTTATTAATAAAATTAATGTCACTTGATAGCTTTTCAGCATCCAAGCTTTTTGGATCAAACTTTAGGAGATAGCGGCTACTTGCCTTAAAAATTGTCTTCACCCTTTCTATTACTTGTTTTGGAGGCGTCATTCCCACGATAAAAAATTCTTTTACGCCAGCCTCTCTTCCTTTGTCCTGATCTTCTTTTCTGCCCATATGAGATGACATGAATATGGGAATGCTTGCAGTGGCGACATTTTTTTTGAGAGATTCCATAAGAGCGAATCCATCCATTCTGGGCATTATTATTCCTGTGAATATTATGTCCGGGACATTTTTTGTGGCCTTTTCCAAGCCTTCTAGGCCATCGATAGATTCTTCAACTTCAAATCCCTCTTGCGCAAACAGCTCCGCATACATGGTGCGGATATTTTCGTCATCATCGATCAGAAGAATTTTTATTTTCTTTTCGCTCATATTTTTTCACTTCCGTGCCAAAAGCCTAAATTTGTAAATTGTTCAATAAGTTTTTGGTGCAAGGTAAATTAAATGATTATTTTTATATCAACAGCGATTGCTTTTTTTTCATCATTATAAATAAGAAGCGGATTTATATCAACTTCCAAAACTTCAGGATTTTCAAGTGAAAACTGACAAACGCCATACAGGATATTTGCCATTTCATCCAAATCATAGGGTTTTTTACCTCGGGTTTCTTGAAATAGGAATCTAATTTTACTAAGTCCGACGCTTTTTTTTATTCCTTCGAGATCCATTGGCGGAACTAGAAAATCGACCATTTTGAAAATTTCTGTGTATATTCCCCCCAATCCATAGACGACAATTGGTCCGAAAACTGGATCCTTCTTGATTCCTATGATGATTTCAACGTCTCTTCCTACTTGGGGCTGAACAATTATTTTTTCTCCGGGGAAGCTTGCTTTCATCTGATCTGCCGCTTCTTTTAGTCCATTCGCATTTTGGATATCCAAAACCAATGCTTTTTTTTCAGTCTTATGCAGAACTTTTTCACTATCAAGTTTTAAAACTACCGGATATTTTATCTCAATTCCAAGATGTTCACCTTCCCAAAAATCAACTACTCCGATTCCATACAGCTCCATTATTTTTTTGGCTTCAGAAAAATAGAGCGCTTTCCTTTCCTGCTCGACAGTTTTATCCACGATGTCCTTCACTGACTCTTTTCTTTCTTTGTTTATTTGTTTTTCATTGTTTATAGGACGGTCTGCGGAAGATTTCCAGTTGAAATATTTATCCAAGGAGAGGATTGCCTGATCGGGAAATTTGAAATTAGGAACTCCATTTTCTCTTAATTTTTTTACAGCCTTTTCTATTCTTTTTCCGCCTATAAAAACAGTGCTGATTACCTTGGTTGTTTTTTTGCTAAAGCCGATAATTTTTTTGGCAATTTTCATAACAGGTGTTTGATCCTGCGGAGTTAGGATGCACACAATCGAGCCAGTATTTTCCTTTTCAATTATTTTTAATGTTTTATCATATCTGTCTTCGCGGGCATCGCCGAGCATATCAATCGGATTTTCCAAGGATGATTCAGACGGAAGGATTTTAGTCAGTTTTTCTTTTGATTTTTCGGTAATTTCAGCCAAGCTTATTTTTTTATCCTTAAAAGCATCTGTAGCCAACACTCCTGGTCCTCCAGCGTTGGTCACGATGGCTACCTTTTCGTTTTTTGGAGCACAGGACAAGGATATCAGATTCAGAAGGTCGAAAAATTGTTCCAAATTCTGCGCTTGCAAAATGCCGCATTTTTCAAATACGGCGGAAGTAATTTCATCGCTTCCAGCTAGTGCTCCAGTGTGGGATGAAATGGCCTTTTGTGATTTTTCAGTTTTTCCGGCTTTCAAAATCACAATCGGTTTTTTTCTGGAAACAATAGCTGCCGCTTCAATGAATTTTTTGCCGTCTTTAATTCCTTCAAGATACATCCCGATAACTTTCGTTTTTTCATCGCCGGCCAGATAATCAAGAATTTCTGCCTCATCTATATCCATCTTATTTCCAATGGAAATAAGGCTGGAAAATCGGATATCTTCTTTTTCTGCAATATCCATGATCCCCACAGCCAGTGCGCCGGATTGGGAAACAAAGGCAATGTTTCCAGCTTGTGGCATTCCGCCGGCGAAAGAAGCATTTAATTTTAGTTTTGGGATAATAAATCCAAGACAATTGGGTCCTAAAATATTTAATTCTTTTTCATCAGCAATTTTTTTGATAGCCTTCTCTTTTTCCTTTCCTTCTTCTCCGGTCTCAGAAAATCCAGCCGAGATAATCACGTAATTCTTAATTTTATCTGCGTTTTTTTCTATTTCACTCAGAACAAATTTAGCCGGAATGGCAATGATGGCCAGATCAACTGGCCTGTCTACTTCAAAAAGGCTAGGATAACATTTTTTGCCCATGACTTCCGGATGTTTCGGGTTAACTAAAAATATTTCTCCCCCGTAGCCCAGACTCAAAATATTTTTCGCAATCACATTGCCGACAGTTCCCTCTTCAGCTGAAGCGCCGACAATAGCAATGGATTTTGGATTGAAAAGATTTTCGAGATTCATAGTTTAATGCTGATAATAAATTAAGTTAGTTTATTTAATGATTGATTGAATGTCCAATAATCCTTCAATTGCTCCATATTGCTCGACAACCGAGGCGCTGTTTATTATTCCCCATTTCAGGCATTCTGACAGGTCTTTTTCTTTGAGATAGGCGGCTAGGAAAGCGCTATTGAATGAATCTCCGGCTCCGGTCGAATCGACAGCTTTGACTACGCGGGCATCTTCATGGATCAGATCTTTTCCATCATACAGCCAGGCTCCGCGAATCCCGTCAGTAATCACCGCGATCTTGGAATTGATTTTTTGCAGCTGTTTAATTAGAGTCTCTTCATCATTCAGATCTTCTTTGCTTATGCCAAGATCATATTTGGAAATAACCTCGATAGATTCATCTTTATTGAGAAACAATATTTCAGTTTTAGCGATGATGTCTATGACTTTTTCTGGATTTTCATGGATATTGCTGAAGCGCGGATTAATGGCAATTTTTATATCCTTTTTTTCGGCGATCCCCACTATATTATCTAGTTTTTTCTCCCAATCTCCCTCCAAGTCTCCTATAAAGAGCCATTTTGTGTCTATTAGCTCATCTTCTTTGATGCTTAGTTTTGTATTTACTTTCTGGTTGGAAAAAATGATCCGATCGCCGCTTTTTTCATCAACAATGATGGCGGACAGGTCACTTAGATAATCTTTTTCTTGAGTGATTAGGTTTGTATCAACTTTATTTTTATCAAGTTCTCCTTTGATCCATTCGGCAATATGATCATCTCCGATATGGGAATAACAGGCGGTTTTTATTCCCAATTTTGAAAGCCCGCAAGCGACGTTCGCTGCACATCCGCCCAAAGCCTCATAGCGAGTTGCTATCTTATATTTTGCTCCCAGCTCAAATTCAATCTTTTTTTGAGCCATCAGATCTTCCGGAGTATCGATCACTTTTCCTTCCGGAGTCGAAAAAAAAACATCTTTGCAGGCCGAGCCGATGCAAATAATTTCGTATTTCATATTTTTATTGTGTTTATTCTGCTTAAATTATAACTCATTTGATCTTGTTTGGCCATTATTTTCCAGGATTAGAGGAATATCCTTGTATGTTATTTTATTTTCAGGACTTATGCTGACTTCGACTGCTAAACCCTTCTTTGTTTCCGGGCTGAAATATTGGTCGAATACAAAATTGCCGAGTGAATAATAAATGATGCGTCCTTTGTATTCTTCTTTTTCTTCTACAACATGCGGATGGGATCCGATTACTAAATCTGCGCCAGCATCGATAAATTGATGTCCTAAATTGCGGATATTTTCATTGGAGCGAGTTTGATATTCTACTCCCCAATGGGTATAAACGATGAGCATGTCAGATTGATTTCGGATATTTTTGATATTTTCCAAATTTCTTGCAAGGCTTCCGGGGGAAAACTGGTTATAATTTACAAAACCAATTTTATAATCGTTGATATTTTTAACAGCAGTCTTGTTGGTATTATTTGCATCGCCAAAATATTCTATGCTTGAATTTTTTAAGTTAACTTCAGTTTGATCAAGGCCACCCTGGCCGAAATTAAGAATGTGATTATTGCCGGTGTTGACCAATTTAATATTATTTTCAAATAGAATGGCAGAAACAGATTTATCAAATGTGAAAATAAAATGGCTCTTTTCTCCAACAGATGTCCCAATACTCCTGGAAGCCTTATCAGTTATCGGCCCTTCTAAGTTAGCTACTGCTAAATCAGCTTCTTTCAGCTGGCCTCCAATTTTTTCAAAAATATATGAATATCCTTTTTTTTGAGCTATTTCCCTAATATAGCGATCAAGCATCAAATCGCCAACAAAAAGGATTTTTATTGGTTTTTTATTTTTGGTCTGCCATTGGGAAGAATTTTTCTGCTCTGCTGGCTTTTGCGTTTCTGTTTCATTGATTGCTGTTTTTACACCCGTTAGTTTTGTGATTTTTAAATGTTTTTTCCCTAGCAAAAAGGTGCTGCAGATTAGGACTATCAGAATAAAAAGATAAAAAAATATTTTAAGTTCCTTTTTCATAGGCTTTCCTAAAGAAGCGAGTTTTCTTTCATTGCCTTTGGCTTTTCAATTTTGAGGATATTTAATATTGTTGGAGCAATGTTCCCCAATATCCCCTTGCTTTTTAGCGACGCTCCTCTGAATTTGTCTCCGATAAGCAAAAGCGGAACAGGATTTTTAGTGTGAAAAGTGTTTGGCTGGTGCTCTTTTTCGTCGTACATTATTTCTGCATTGCCATGGTCGGCTGTGATAATGATATTTCCTCCGTGTTTCAGTATTTCTTTCGACAAGGCGCTGATTTGCTTGTCCAAAGTTTCAATGGCCACGACGGTTGCTCCAAGATCACCGGTATGGCCAACCATATCAGCGTTAGCGAAGTTTACCGCATAAAAATCGTAAGCATTTTTTTTGATATTTTTCAAAACGTGTTCAGTGATTTTTTTTGCGGACATTTCCGGAACTGCGGCATATGACTTGACAGGCGGAGAAGGAATAATAAATCTGTCTTCCCCGCTGACCGGATCGGCGTAGCCGCCGTTAAAAAAGTAGGTAATGTGGGCATATTTCTCAGTTTCAGCGACATAAAGCTGCTTTATCACTCCGAGAGCCATAGGCAAGGTGGCAGAAACCGAACTTTCGGAAAAAGCGGTATAAACATCAAGATCTGACCCAAAATCAGTAAGAGCGACGAAGTGAAGATTTTGAATCTTATCGACAACGGGCATATTATCCCTTAGGATCTCATTTTTGTTCATAGCTACAAAAAGTTTTGAAAATTGGCGGGCTCTATCGGATCTAAGATTGAAAAAAATTATGGCGTCATTTTTGGAAATTTTTGTGACTGGTTTTCCATTTTCTGATATATATGCGGGCATTAGAAACTCATCAGTCAGATTCTTATTATAATTATTTAAAATACATTCCCTAGCGGAATTAGCCTTCTCGCTCCGAGCAAAAACCATTGCGTCATAGGCCAAAATCAATCTTTCCCAATTTTTAGTTCTGTCCATCGCGTAAAAACGTCCTGAAAGTGTGGCAATTTTTCCAATGGCTTCTTCCCGCATTATTTTTTCAAAATGACTCAGATGGGCAAGTGCGCTTTTGGGGAAAGAATCTCTTCCGTCGGTGAAAAGATGGCAAAAGGCAGTATTTATTCCATTTTTTTTGATTAATCTGAGAATTGCCCTAAAGTGTTCTGGTTCACTGTGGGGACTGTCATCATCACCCATCAGCCCCATGACATGCAGTTTTCCTCCAAATTTTTTAATATGATTAATGGCCCCAATAAGAGCCGGATTCATAAAAAAACTTCCATCACGAATGCTCTTGGTGATAATGCTTGAGTCTTGCGTTACTATTCTTCCGGCGCCAATGTTCATATGTCCGGCTTCTGATCCGCTCATCTTATTCTTTTCCAGACCTACGTCCAGTCCTGTAGCGCCAAGACTTGTACTAGGATATATTTCAAAAAGCCGGTCAATGCTTGGTTTTTTGGCGAGAGTGATGGCATTGTATTTTCCCGGTTCGGCGATGCCATAGCCGTCGAGAATTATGAGAAGGGTTGGAGATTTCATATTAATTCTTCATCCCAAGGACGGCGTTAAGCCGGACGAAGGGTCTGCTTTAAATTGCTATTGGCTATGATTTTCTTTACAAACAAAACTAAAAATAATTTATAATAGATCCTCGCCTGCCGGCAGGCTTCGCCTCGACTTTGGTCGAAGCTCAGGATGACGGCATTTTTTATACTTCTTCTTCTATCCTCAAAAGTCTGTTGTATTTGCAAATTCTTTCTCCTCTTGAAAGCGATCCGGATTTTATATAATCCGCTCCGGCTCCAACAGCCAGATCGGCGATGAAGTCATCCGTTGTTTCGCCCGACCGATGGGAGACTACAGTTTTCATGTTATTTTTCTTAGCTAGTTTCATGCATTCGATCGTTTCAGTGAGAGTTCCTATCTGGTTGACTTTTATGAGAACGGCGTTACAAGTTTTTTTCTCAATAGCGATTTTTAATCGTTTTACATTCGTGACCAAAAGGTCATCGCCGATAAGCATCACTTTTTCTCCCATTTTTTCGTTCATTGTCTTCCATCCATCCCAGTCGTTTTCATTTAGGCCGTCTTCTATCGAAATTACATGGTATTTCAAAATCCATTCGTTATAAATATTCATAAGCATCTCGCGGTTAAGCATCGAATTTTCCGGCTTGAAGATATATTTCTCTTCTTTTTCATCGAAAAAGGAACTAGCGGCGCTGTCTATACCCACATTAACTTGAAGCCCTTTTTTGTAGCTGGCATTTTCAATGGCCTGATTTATCAGCTCCAGCGCCTGAGTATTGCTTTCGAGTTTTGGCGCAAATCCGCCTTCATCTCCCACAGAAACAGAAAATCCCTCTGAAGAGAGCAATTTTTTCAATTCCTGAAAAATTTCGCTTCCGGCGCGAAGCTGTTCTTTGAATGTTTTTATTCCATTGGGAACGATTTTGAATTCCTGGATACTTAAGCCTGAATCGCTGTGCTGTCCGCCATTGATTACGTTAAACATAGGTACAGGAATTTTGAATTTTGAATTTTGCCTGCCTGCCGGCGAGGCAGGAATTTTGAATTTTTTCTTAATATAAGAATATAATGGGACATTTGCTTCAGCTGCTGCGGCGCGGGCGCAGGCGAGGGAAGCTCCCAAAATCGCATTAGCTCCCAAGCTGGATTTATTTTCTGTGCCATCTAGTTTGATCATTTTTTTGTCAATTTCTAACTGATTCTCAACGTCTAATCCGATAATTTCTTTTGATATAATATTGTTTATATTTCCAACTGCGTTCAGCACACCCAAACCATGATAGCGCTTCTTGTCTTTATCTCTAAGCTCTAGCGCTTCATAGGTTCCAGTGGAGGCGCCGCTGGGCACCGCGGCAACTGCCTTAACTCCTGATTCAAGCTCAATTTCAACTTCAACTGTCGGATTTCCCCGGGAATCCAAAATCTCCCGCGCATGGATTTTTGTAATTTTTGACATAGGATAAATTGTTAAATTGTCATATTGTTAAATGGTTTTTATTATTTATGTAGCCATTTAGCAATTTAACAATTGATGTAAAATATTATTTTGTTACAGAATTACATATGTTCCAATAAGATCTTGCAAAAACATGGCTTACTAAATTATATCACACAAACAAAAAAAGCCCCAAAAGGCTATTTTTTGTCGCTGTAGCAGTCCAATCACTACAGTTTTATTTAATCTTTTCTTTTATAACTTCCATGGCTTTGTCCAATTGCGGATCGCGGTTGTTGATATAATCATCGGCAGTCAGATCAACTTCAACATCAGGAGTGATACCCTTTTCCATAATATAGTCTCCTTTCGGAGTCAACCATTTGGCAATGGTAATCTTCACCGAAGAATTTCCCGGAAGATTGATAAGCTCCTGGACTGATCCTTTCCCAAAAGACTTTTTGCCGATAAGAGTCATTTCTTGATTATCGCGGAGTGCTCCGGCCAGAATTTCAGAAGCACTGGCACTGCCCTCATTTATTAGGACAACCATTGGGATGCCTCCTAGCTTGTCTCCTCCTGTGGTCCTAAGGTTCTCTTTGTTCCCCTGACTATCTTCTTCTGAGACCACGACTTGTCCTTTGGGAAGAATCTTGCTTGCTATGCTCACAGCTTTATCAAGAAGCCCGCCAGGATCATTTCTGAGGTCTAAAATTATTCCTTTAGTTCCCTTTGAGATAATTTGATTCGTGGCGTCTGAAAATTCCCTGTCTGTATTTTCTCCAAATTTAGTTATCCTGAGATGGGCAATGTTGTTATCTTTGAAATCCAGCTTGACACTTTTTATTTCAATAACATCTCGTGTTATTGAAATTTCTCGAGTTTCCTGTTCGCCAGATCTCAAAACAGTTAATTTTACCGAAGTTCCTTTTTTCCCGCGAACTATGTCAACTGCTTCGTCAATATTCATATCAGCAGAAACCTTCCCATCAATTTTGAGTATCTTGTCACCTGCCATTAGCCCTGCTCTTTGGGCTGGGGATCCTTCAAGGGGTGCAACAACTGTCAGGATGCCGTCCTTCATTCCAAGTTCCGCGCCTATTCCTTCAAAACTTCCCTCTATGTCCTGGGTGAATGATTTGCTTTCTTCCGGACTGAAAAAATATGAATAAGGGTCGCCAGTAGCTTTCAACATTCCATTTATGGCTCCATAAATCATTTTTTGGGCATCCAGCGAATTTTTGGCAATGTGTTTTTGCCTGACAAGATCCCAAACTTTCCAAAAAAGAGAAAAATCAATTTTGTTTTCTGAGCCAGGAAGCCTGTTGTCGATATAGGCTTGATTGATGGGGATGGATTTTTCTTTTATTTCCGCTATGGGAGAATTTTTTTGTCCGATTTTATAACCGCCATAGAATGATCCGGCGAGCAGAAAAATAACAACAAAAAAAACCAGGTATTTGTTGAATAAGCTCCTGTTTCTTTTTAAATTTTTTTCACCAACGCTTTCTATGGTTATTTCTGTGCTTTCTATCATGATTTCCGCATCGTTGCTTTTGGAAAATTTTTCTTGCATCTAGTTATGTTTGGGCAATGGCTTGCCAAAATATTTAATAAAATATTTAATAGCGCTGAAAATATGAATCCAAGCTAAGCGGTTTGAAAATAGCGTTCTGATGATGTTTCTTCCTGCAGAGCCTCTGCCGTGATAATGGTACATTTCAGAGAAAGGAAAATAAATAACTTTTAAATTGCTCTCCCAAAACCTTCTGCACCAGTCAACATCTTCAAAATATAGGCTGAATCGGGGATCCATAAGTCCGACTTTTTCAACTGATTTTCGGCTTGTCATCATTGCCGAGCCCATTATCCAATCGACCTCTTTGATGCTTTTGTGATCAAAATCTTTCATCAGAAATCTGTCTAAATACTTTTTTGCAACTCCCAATCGTCCTAAAAATGTTCTTCTGTATAATATGGTAAGCGGAGTGTAAAAACGAAAGCAGGATGGTTGCAAACTTTCGTTAAAATTCAAAAGCTTGGGACCGCAAATGCCAACATCGGAATGATCCTTAATGTAGCAGAGCATATTTTCAATCGAATCTTTTTTTGCTATTATATCGTGATTTAGGATGAGAATATATTTACCGTGGCATTTTTTATATCCATTGCGCACCGTTCCTTCAAAGCCAATATTTTTTTTGGAAGGTATAAATGAAATTTCCGGATAATCCTCTTTCATCAAGAGGCGTGTCTCTTCGTCGGTCTCACTGTCAGAAACTATGATTTCAATATCTTTTAAAGTGAGATTTTTTCGAATTGAATCAATGCAAACCTTGAGCATCTCTGGATTCTTGAATCGGGTTATTATGATAGATAGCTCCATTTTTTTAACCCCCACATCAAAAAACAAGAACTAAGACAGGGCGCTCGTCTTTGCTATTAATTTTTTGGTGTGGGGGTAAATTATTTTGGCTTTATGTCACTTTGAGGAGGAAGGTTGAATATATTTTGAGCCATTTCGTGAATTCTGTCATAATTATCACCGCGCGGAAGCAGTATATATCCGGCTGCGCTTTCTCCGGGATAGTAGAGAAGGCCTTCCTCGCTGTCTTCTAAAACTCTCTGATATATTTCGGGGTTAGGAACCTGCTTGTATATATCATAAAATTTCTGCATTTCCCAAAGTTGCATGTCGGAGCGCGCATTATTTCCCAAAGTATTAAGGATTTCATTTATTTTTGAAAAATCAGCCAGAGTTCCTACATTAGTCATTTTATCTTTAACGGCTTGCATGATAAGTTGCTGTCTTTTGGCTCTTTCGAAATCATTCGATGTGGCTCTTGAGCGGGCATAACAGAGAGCCTGGTCTCCATTCAATGTTTGTTTTCCGGCTGAAAGCTTGAAATCACCGCCACATTCTTTATTGGGATTGGTGCAGAGCGGATATTGCGCTGCAATCTTAATTTTTCCAGTTCTGGTTTTATATTTTTTGGTTTCATATTTTCCAGTGGGTTCTGTAAAAACTATTCCGTCGCATACCTTTGCTTCATTAAACTGCATTGATTCTTCAAAAGCGCTGCTTAAAGTAACTTCCACTCCTCCGACAGCGTCAATTAGTTGCTTGAATCCGGCAAAATTAATGCTAGCTGCGTAGTGAATCGGTAGTCCCGTTACTTCACTAAGAATTGTTTTCATCGCTTCTAATCCCTTCCCTTTCCCTTGCTCCTCGCCATACGCATGAACAGCGTTTATCTTTTGTCTGTCCTGGGTTCCAGGAACGGTTACATAGAGATCTCGAGGAATGGAAATAATGGATGCTTTATTTTCTGCCGGTTTAACGCTAATAACCATTATTGTATCAGCAAGGAGGCCTCCTCCGGTAACTCCCTCTCCCCGCATTCCTAAAATGGCTACGTTAATCAATCCATCCTTTTCTCCTTTCAGTTCATCCTTTATTCCAGGAATATTGTGGACGATGCTCGAAAGAAGTCCGCCTTTTGAAATTTTAGTAAGAACCATTCCGGTTTTCCAAGCAAAAAAACCCCCGATTGTTCCAAAGACTAGAACCAGGGCTAGTAAGATCTTGAACCATTTTTTTTTGTAAAATCTTACCTTTTCATTTATATTGCTGCTCCTTTGATAAACAGAAGACTCTTTTTGCATATATGTCATAAATTAAAAAAAACAAAAAAACTATTATTTAGACAGATTATCTAAAATTCAATGGTGTTATTATTTAGGCAATGTTTACAGTTTACTATTTTTGTGATGTTTGTCAATCGCGCAAAGCTTTCTAAGAAATCATCCAATGCCTAAATTAAGGGCTCAGAATACTATACTTGTATTTTTCTCCATCCGGTGCGTTAATAAGGGGCAGTTTATTCTTTATTTATAAAAAGCTACTGATTATTTTAACCATTTTTTCTGATGCTTTTTGCCAAGAAAATGTTTTTGCTTGCTCAAAACCCTTATCGATCAATTCTTGCTTCAAATTTTTATTGTCAGCCAAGCTGATTATTTTTTCAGAAAGATCCCGAGGATTATTTGGCTCAAAAAATAATGCTGCGCTTCCGGCTATTTCTTTGTGCGGAGGAATATCAGATGCGATTACGGGAGTCCCGACCGACATGGCTTCCAAGATTGGAATTCCAAATCCTTCATAAAGCGAGGGAAAAACAAAAATATCTGCCGATTTCATGATTGCCGACTTATCTTCTTCGTCGATGAATCCTGGCATTACTATTTCACTTTGCAAATTATATTTTTTTATACATTTATCAATATTTTTATCAAAATTATGCCCTTTTCCGCCGGCGATTACTAGCTTTATACCATGTAGCTCATTTTTTGTTAAAGCGTAGGCTTCTATCAGAACTGGAATATTTTTTCTCGGCTGAAGCGTGCCTAAGTATAAAATAAATTTTTCAGGCAAGACGTATTTTTCTTTGACTTTTTTTATTTTATCATCAGAAATATCCTGTTTGGAAAAATCTTCCGAGACTGCATTGTGAGCCCAAGTTACCTTACTTGGATTTATTTTATAGTATTTGATTATCTCATCATGAGTAAATTTAGAAACACCGATAATCTTATCTGCTCGTCGGAGGCTCATCGGAATCAGGATCTTTAGAAAGAATAAATCGCTCCACTTGATGAATTTGGGGTAGAAGTTGAAAGAAACATCATGGATAATAGTAATAATTTTAGTGCTTTTTGGAACAAAAAACGGAGTAATGTATTGAGTAAGATAAATATCAACCGGATTTTTCCTGATGTGTCTTGGAAGAGTCCAGAAATTCCAGGTAAATTTATTGGCAGTTTTCAGGCAGATGATCCGAAAATTCGTTTTGTTGTTTATGTCAAGCTTCTCGCTTACTTTTTCTATGGTTTTCTGGTCGCATATGTCTGAAAAAAGTATGTATTCGTTCTTTTTGTCTAGCTCCGAAAGGCTTTTGACCAAATTGAAAAACACCACTTCATCACCAGTTCTTTTTTTGCCTATATTTCTGATGTCGATGCCGATAGTTGACATTTCTATAGCGTTAGTGTATTATTATGGGTCAAATTTTTGACAAAATTATATTGAACCGAAAAGGAGAAAAGTCGTGGAAATAATGCCAATTCCGGACAACTGTTATTCCAAAAAGGCGCTTGATATTCTTGGTGATGAGATGTGCAAAGGGTGTCAAGTGGTGTGTAATCCCACATCACCTATAAACAGTAACATAAGACTTCCGAGTCCTGAAAAAACTTCCTGGATTGATGAAGTGTATCAATACTTCATTGAGGATGCCATCAAAGCCTAAGCCTTCGGGCTTAGGCTTTTTCTTTTACCGCGATTCCCATATAGACCCACAAAAATCCAAGTAGTATGCCTGCGTTAAATAGGTTTGCGACAGTCATTCCGAACCAGCTGATAATGATAAGCAGATACATGGTTTTTTGCAAACTTTCAGAGCTGAAATAAAAATTCTTGATAGCGTTAAATATAATGTAAAACCAGAATATTATAAAAGCCGAAAAGCCGATTATTCCCGTTCCTAGCCAGATTTCCAGAAAAATATTAGAAGAATTCAGTCCTGTCCCCCGTTCGTCTTTTCCTAAAACACTGCTGATGCTTCCCCATCCAATTCCTAAAATTGGATGGTCTCTAATTTCATTCCAGGATTTTTTGTAAATTTCACTTCTAGTTTGGACATTAGGATCCTTTCTGTATATTTCGTAAACGCTATTGCCTGCTTTTTTTTCAAGTTCTATTTCCTCAAGATTGATATGGCGACAATTATATTTATTTAACTCTGAAACATTATCTATGCTTTCAGGAAGATTACTCTTTTCCGTGCAGCTTATAGTTATTTTTTGCATCCCAGTCCCTGTGCTCTGGATGCGATTAAATAGCTGAAAGTTGGTCAGGTAAAAAACATAGACAATTGCCAAGCTTATCGCAAGTGAACAAATAATTGCTAATTTTATTTGTATGGTTTTTTTCCATTGCCAACCTGCTTCTCCGGCAGGCAAGTTTCTGAATTTGAAATCAGTAAATATAGCCCAGAGAAATATAAAAGTTGCGAAAAATGCTCCGAGCCAGGCAGAGCGGGAGACAGTGAGGATAAGAAGAACGAAGGAAGAAGTAAGAAGCAAGTATAAAAATAATTTTGTAACTAGCAACTGGTAATTGGCAATTAATCCGTCATCCTGAGGACGGCTTCCGGCCGGAGCGAAGCCTGCCTGCCGGTAGGCAGGGATCTGCTCGAAATTATTGCTCGTAGTATTATTTAGCAGATTCTTCATCCCGACTTCCTGTCGGGATTCAGAATGACGGAAATAAATTAAAACGTAAATTACACTAATAAATAAAACTAGAAACATTCCCAGCCAATCCGCTTCCAAAAACGTCCCGTTTGGTCTTCCTGGCATTGTTTCGAAATTGGTTAAATTATGCATAAAACGCCAATTTTGCCATATTCCATAAAAAATTATAACAACACCGGAGCCTATAAAAAACGGGACAATTCTTTTGAGATCTTCGCTGTTTTGGATGTAAATGCGAACCAGATAATACAAAGCAAAAAATGTTGCAAAAATTATAGACAGTTTAAAGCTGGCAATTTTTTCCGGAGCGTTAATGATGCTCAAAAATCCTGAAAATACCACAACCAGTAGAGTATAGTCATACCATTCAAACTTAGGAAGTTTAAAATATAATTTTTTGGAAAAAAATCTGATGGCTACGGCTAAAATTACCAAAGCGCCTAGCAATTGATATGGCCGTACGGAAATTCCCAAATCCGTTGGTGCCAAATTTATATTTTCAAGCGCTATGGTGCCAGTAAAGAATAAAAATGCCCATCCCGGACGATAAAGGGCAAAGGCTAGAGTTAAAACTGCGAAAAAAATAAAATCTCCGATGCGGAGAGGAATAACTTTAAAATTATTGAATAAAATCAAAAATAAAACCAAAAAAATATTGGCCAAAATTAAATAAACCCTGGTCTTATTTAGATTATTGACAAATTGTTCTAATTTTTCTATCACAAATTTTTAACAACATTCAAAACTTTTTTCGTAAAATTATCCCATGAAAAATGGCTAGCTTTTTCTTTAGCTCTTGCGGAAAGGGTTTCCCGCAGATCCTTATTCAGCAAAACATTTTTCATTACCATAGCAATATCGCCTATTTCATCTGAATTGCAGTAAAGTACGGCGTCTCCGCCGACCTCCGGAAGAGATGATTTTTTAGATGCAATTACTGGAACGCCCATATTCATAGCTTCCAAAACTGGCATTCCAAAGCCCTCATAATGCGAAGGATAAACAAACATCAAGGCGTTATCAAATAGTGCTGGCATATAATCTTGCGGAACTAGACCGAGGAGTTTTACTTGTTTTGTCAGATTTAATTCTTTCACCAATTTTTCTGCGTCTGTAGCGAGAGGTGCCAGCTCTGGCAAAAGTTTTCCATAAATGACCAGCTTTGGGATCTCATGGATAAAGTGTTCATTTTTATTTTTATCAATAAGTAATTTGTAAGCTCGGATTACGCCTTCAATATTTTTTCTGATTTCCGTGCCTCCTCCAGCTAGGATATATCCCGGTTTTAATTTATATTTCCTGAGAATTTTTTTGCTTTTGTCTTCGCTAACTTCATTTTTATATACCTCATCAACGTCAATATAGTTTTCTGTAATTTTCATTGGCGAAACTCCGAGATGCTGGATCAAATCTTTCTCCGTTCTTTTTGAAACAGCGACTATTCTGTCAGCATTTTTTATTCCTTTTTCTGTTTTATTCCAGTAATATTTTTTTCGCCAGTTATTTAGATATTCAGGAAAAAGCTTTGGAATGATATCATGGACGATCATCATGTGCTTTATGCTTTTTGGCATAACTGCCGGGCATTGGTACATGCTGATAAATACGTCGCAACCGTCTTTCTGGGCGCGTTTTGGCAACAAACATTTTTCCCACCATATTTTTCGGATCAAGTCATCTCTTTTCCACAAAGGCAGAAAAAACAGCGTTTCAAAGTTCTTAGATAATTTTAAGCTCTTTGGCAATTCTTCTTCCAAATATAAAATAAATTTACATCCTTCAACTTCGAGCTCGTTTAATTTTCTGAGAAAATTAAACGTGACTTGTCCAATGCCAGTATTGAGTTTTCGAAGATATGAAGCATTTATTCCTACTATGCTTTTTTTGTTGTCCATAGATTTATTATACATAGCGATTTCATTCTTGTCATCTTGAAAAAATGTGGCATAAATTTGAGATTTACTCTTGCATCAAGACATATTCTATATAAAAATATTAACATTGAATTATAATTTAAAGTAAAAAATAGTTTTTTAACTGGCAAAATCTTTTGGTGCGGGGGTTTACTCAATGGGGTCTTTAGTATATAATAAAATTAAGGTAAATAATCCTTAATTTAAGCCCCTACACCAAATTTTGCGTATCTAAAAAAAGGCTATTTTTAGGCTTTTCTAGGTAGTATTTGGTGTGGGGGTAAACAAAAATGTTCGGATTAATAAAGCTCATAATTTGGGTTTGCGGGCTTGCTGTTGTAGCTTACTTCGTGCTTGGCTATTTCGGCTATGAAGTGAACCGTGAATATTTTTCTGCCAGTAAGGCAAAATGCGAAGAAAAAGTCAAAGAATGCGGAAGCAATGTAGTGCATCAAGGTACTGATAATGCAAAATGTGATTTTAATTGCGTCGATCCCAAGATAATAATTAAGAAAAAACAATAGCGATATCAATTTACGAAAGACCTATGAATTATAAAATTCGTAATTCGTATATTCGTACTTGATTCGTAATTCGTAGAGAAACACATGAAACTAGTTATTAACATTCCAGCTTATAATGAAGAAAAGAAAATAAGCGAAACAATAAAAAGAATTCCTAGGAGTTTTCAAGGAATTTCCGAAGTCTTTATCCAAGTTGTTGATGATGGATCCAAAGACAGCACAGCAAAAGTCAGTCAGGAAGCTGGTGCTGACCGAGTCTATTCCCATAAAGTCAATCGAGGAATTGGAGTAACTTTTAGGACAGCTGTCGGAAAAGCGTTGAAAAATAAGGCGGATATAATGGTCAATATCGATGCCGATGGCCAGTTTAATCCGGATGATATATCAAAACTGATAGACCCGATTCTTGAAGGAGAAGCAGATATAGTCAGTGCGGATAGATTCTCTGATATTGAAGCTAAAAATATGCCCAGGTCGAAATATCATCTCAACAAAATTGCTGCTTCTATAATCGGATGGTTTATGAATTCTAAAATCAATGATCTTACTTGCGGATTCCGTGCCTATGACCGGGAAGCGCTTTTGCGCCTCAATCTTCCTGGGAATTTTACCTATACCCAGGAAGTCATCATTGATGCTATTGGAAAAAATTTAAAAATGAAATGGATCCCGGTCGAAGTGACTTATTTTGAAGGCAGAAAATCACGGGTGGTAAAGAGTATCTGGAGCTATGTGAATAACAGCTTCAAAATAATCCTAAAAGCTATCCGAGATGTCCGCCCGATGAAGTTTTTCGGAATACCGGGGCTGCTTATGATAATTTTTTCCCTGGGGTTTCTTGCTGATTTTTTGTTCATGTATTTCCAGGATTTTAAGATCACTCCTTACCGCAATATACTGATTTTGTCTATAACTTTATTCCTTGTTGGACTGCAGTTCTTTGTCTTTGCATTGATCGCGGATATGATCAAATCAAACCGAAAGCTGACTGAAGACATGATGTATCTCATAAAAAAAGAAAAGTATAAGAAATAATCTCAAAGTGTAAAGCGCAAAATTCAAAGCAACAACTTAAAGCTAAAAAAGCTAAAAACTTTTTATTTAATGGATACTTCAGGAAAATCGAATATATTATTTATTTCGAGAGCATATCCACCAGTGGTTGGAGGCATAGAGAATCAAAACTATGAATTGGCGGCATGGCTTTCGAAGATAGCCGATGTTCAAAAAATCATCAATACCAAGGGCAAGAAATTTTTGCCTGTTTTTTTGCCTTATGCCAAGTGCAAAGCTTTATTTCTGACGGGAAAATATGATGTAGCTTTTTTGGGGGATGGCGTTCTCGCGCCAATTGGCTGGGCGATAAAAATTGTTCGCAGAAAACCGGTCATTTGCGTGCTTCATGGTTTGGATATAACTTATAGAAATTTCATTTATCAGAAGCTTTGGGTGAATTTTTTTATCAGAAAAATGGATAAGCTCATCTGCGTCGGACAGGAAACGGTGCGCGTAGCCAAAGAGAAGGGTCTGGACGAAAAAAAGCTGGTTTTCATTCCAAATGGTGTTGATACGGAAAAATTTTGCGAGCCACATATGAAAGAAGAGCTGGAAAAAATAATTGGCGAAAAACTAAATAATCGAAAAATAATCTTGAGTACAGGTCGGCTAGCTGTTCATAAAGGCGTTGATTGGTTTTCGGAAAATGTTATTCCAATGCTTCCAGATAATGTCTTGTTTGTTGTTGCGGGAGATGGAGCAAAAAGAAAAGATATCGAAAAAATAATTGAGCAAAGAGGGGTTCAAAACAAGATAAAAATGCTTGGACGAGTCAGCGACAAGGATCTCAAAATTTTGTATAATACAGCCGATATATATGTAAAGCCGAATATAAAAGTAGAAGGCACTATGGAAGGATTCGGGCTGGTTGCAATCGAAGCCGCATCCTGCAAGCTTCCGGTTATTGCATCGAATTTGGAAGGACTCAAAGATGCTATAAAGGATGGAGAAAATGGTTTTTTGGTGGAATCCGAAAATGCTCAGGCTTGGATAGGGAAAATAAATGAATTATTGGCTAGTGATGAAATGCGAAAATCATTCGGCGAAAAAGCTCGGCAATATGTGATTGAAAATTACAGCTGGGAAAAAATTTCAAGAAGATATTTAGAAGAAATCAACAAACTAATTTCTAATAAAAATGGCTAAGTAGTCATTTTTAATTGGGATTTAATTAGAAATTCTTAATTAGTAATTAGAAATTTAAATAATGTTCCAGTTTATCCAAAACCAAATAATATTCTACATCACCATAGCTCTAGTCATGTTTTTGCCTGGATATTGTTTGCTTTTGGCTTTTTTTGGGAAGAATAAGATTATTAGCACACTAGAACGATTCATTGTTTCTTTTGGAATAAGCATTGTGATTATTGATTTTATTATTTTCCTTTATTCAAAATTGGGAATTTCCATCACTCGCCTATCGTCAATTCTTGGAATACTAATATTTTCAGCCGTTTGCTTTGGAATTTATAAATTAAGACGTCATCCTGAGGACGGCGATCAGCCGAACGAAGGATCTGGAGATTCTTCGGCTACGCCTCAGAATGACGGCCTTTTTAGTTTATCCAAAAATCAATTTATTTTAATCCTGCTGTTGTTATTTATGACAGTTTTTATTAAAACCGTTTTTCTTTCCGGTACAATTGCCCCGACCGCGACCGACATGGGTCATCACATGTATTATTCAAAATTGATTGCAGATACCGGAAAATTGACCGATTACGACGATTCCATAATCAATCCCGAAGATAAAGGAAAATTCATTGTTGGCGAGCATGTCATATTTTCAGAAATTTATCTCATAACTGGTCAGAGTTTTTTTTCTGGCTGGCCGGTTGTGATTTTATATCTCATAAATTTATTAAGTATTTTAACAGTTTTTATCTTAGTTCTCCGTATATTTGAGAACAAAAATATTGCAATCTTAACATTATTATTTTTAGGAGTTTTGTTTGCTGTTTCTGCGCCTCAAGCCAGATATGTAAGTGGCGGAGTCTTGGGAAATATTATGGGTAATTTCCTGATGCCCCTTGCTTTTTATTTCTACTTCCGGGCGTTCGAGTTTTTGAAAGATGCAAAAACTAGCGATGAAATCCTTTGCTCCGCTCAGGATGACAAAAACAGCTCAAGATTCCTATCTCTCGCTTTTTTTGTCACTTTCGGCTTGTTTTATACTCACCATCTAACCGGATTCATATTCTTATTTGTGTGGGCGCTTGCCATCCCTGTTTTTGTCATTTTGAATTACAAAAACATAGAAGTTGTCGGAAAAAAAGCGCTGAAGGTTGTTTTTTCTCCCCAGGTCTTATCAGTTTTTGTAATCGGTCTGATCTTCTTCTTTTTTGTATTCACTCCCAGTTATGTAAAAAGCAGTGCAGTTGGAACGGCTGTTGGAACTCCGACAAAAGTCACAAGAACAGGACTTAACATTGGAAATCTCAAACAAACCGTCGGAGATGCGCGGCTTGCGCTTGGATTTTTGGGGCTGGCTATTCTAGTCTTCAGTTTTAAAAAGAGAAAGCTGGGTTATATTTTAGCGGCTTCATGGGCAATAATGATTTTTATCATGGCTGTATATCCAAAATTGTTATTTGTAAATATGCCAAGTAATCGAATTGGAAACTACCTTACCTATCCTTTGGCTATCCTTTCGGCCTATGGATTTTATATGGTTTTTAATCCAGACTTTCTCAAGAATTCCGGAAAAAATATTTCTGGATTGATACCTGAAAATATCCTGAAAAGTGTTTTTCTGATAGTGCTGACATTTGTGCTAATCAGTGGAATTTCTGATTCTGCCCAAGCTTTCAAGAAGCAGAACAATTCACAGGAGGCGGTGCAAACTTTTTCCGCTTCAGAATATCTGGTTGAACATTCCAATGATAACGATATAGTTTTGAAAGATCATAATTATTTGACGGCTGATTCCTGGATAAAGCTATATTTCATGCGGGATTATAAATATCCGGCGTCAAGGACAACACTTAGTCGATATGAAGACAAGACAAAACCGCGCGAGATGTGCACTTTTCATATGATTTCTGCGCCCGCATCTTCTGAAGCCCTGGAATGTTTTAATCAAACTAAGACTGATTTTATCATGGTCAATCCGCTTTACGACAGCGCGCAGTTTCGAAAGCTATCGGATTTTAATCAGGTATATGCAAACAATGAGATCGCAGTATATTATAGGAGATAGTTTGATGTAAAATTAAAATCTCAAAATGAAAAATGACAATAAAAAATGCAAAATTTATAATTATTTTTATTTTTAAATTTTGATTTGTCATTTTGATTTTTGATATTTACATTTTGATTTTTTAACATGCAACAACGAAAAATTATCACATTTTTAATATTTTTATTCATTCTAAGCTCGGCTTATTTGCTTTGGACTGCTAAAAATTTCAATGACCCGGATTACCAGAAAAATTGGTGGGCGGTTTATTTTGAAAATCCAAAGACCGATGATCTGAATTTTGTTATCGAAAACCATAGCGATAAAAATAGCTTTCATTATGTAATATTAGCCGGGAGCGATAAAATAGAAGAAAAGGATGTCGTAGTAAATAAGGGTGGAGTTAAAAATATACCCGTCCAAAATTTTGCTTCGCAAAATAATGAGCCGGGCGGGAAACTTACCGTTCAAGTTTTTTCGAGCGAAGATAAAAAAGAGATATATAAGAATTAGTAATTTTGCAAACAAAAAAGGATGCTATCTATTCAGATAAACATCCTTGTTATTTTCTAGCTGCCCTTATTTTCCAAAGACAATGCGCAACTCCTCTTTGTGAGGCGGTATGCACTCGCGTTGCCTTAATTCAAGCAACACCACGTTCTTTGAAGTCGATAAGGGACAGCATCCCGTGATTCCGCGCGGCGCCAGACCTAAGAGAGGTTTGACCCGACTAGCGAGGCCCCTGGATGATCTATGGATGACCATTTTATATATCAAGGAGGCGCTATGTGGAAGTCACGGGTTTCGGGATCCGGGAGGAGGAAGGGGATATATGCCCGGAACCCAATAAAACTCTAAATGTACTGAAATGGGACTATAGCACATGTAAATATATTTGTCAATAGTAGGTCTGCAGATATCAAAATATTACCTTAAATAAAGCATAAATTAACTATAAATTAAGAATGAATAATATTATGCCAGTCAAGGGCTGGTCCGCCTCGGGCGGAAAAAAGGTTTTATTAATAACTCGTCCAATCTGTCCGCCTTGGGATGAAGCTTCCAAGAATTTTGCCTATTTCCTTTCGAAAAACATCGATAGCGTCGAGTTTGGATTGCTGACCAATGGCGTTGTTCCTGATATGCCCAGCAATGTCCGGCAAAAAGCGATTTATACTTCCAATGACTTTTCATATTTCCAAAAACTGCGGCTGATCAGAAATCTTAGAAAAATCAAGAATGATTATGATATTCTGCACTACATTTTCACTCCGACTAAGCAGAATTCCTTTTTACTTGAGCATTTTGTGAATTACAAAAAAAGAAAAGAAATCAAAACTATCCAGACTATCGCGACTCTCCGTGAAGATTTATATAAAGACAAAGAAATTAAAGACTTGTTGTTTGGTGATTTGATCATCACCTACTCTGATTATGCCAAAGATAAGCTGAACAAACTTGGGTTTAATAATGTAAAGCGGGTTTATCCTGGCATTGATCTTGGTTTGTATTCCCCTGCTTCAAAGGATCCGGAGATGTTAAGACTTTTAGGACTGGCTGAAAATGATTTCGTTGTCCAATATCCAGGAGAATTTATCCGGCTTGGGGCCACTGATGATATTGTGGACATGCTTATTAAATACTGCAAAGAATTCAAAGACAGAAAAATAAAACTGATGTTTCCCGGACGGATAAAAAACAAAGAAGATTTGGATAAAAAAAATGAAGTTAAAAAAACATTGGTAGGGAAAAACCTCCTGGATATGGTTGTATTTTTGGATATACTGGAGAATTCTGAGATAAGAAAAAAAGATGATTTTATGAAAAAAGCCTATAATCTATCGGATATAATAATATTTCCCGTCCATGATATGAAGGGAAAGTTTGATATTCCCCTGGTTGTTCCGGAAGCTATGGCTTGTGAAAAACCAGTCATTCTCTCAGGCCTGCCTATTCTCTCTGAGCTGTCTAATGGCCAAAACTCTGTTATAATTCCAAGAGGCGATGTTGATGCTCTGGCTCAAGCTATTTTTGATCTTCATGGCAATCAGGAAAGACGAAAACAAATCGGAACCGAAGCCAGAAAATTTGTGGAAGAAAGATTTGATATAAAAAAGATAGCGGAGATTTATGGAAAAATTTATGAAAAGTTATAGTTACCTGCCGTCATCCTGAGCGTCGATCGTTAAATCGACGCGAAGGATCTGCTTAATGCCACCACAATTTTTATTCTATGAAACAACCTTGCGTATACATAATGACCAATAAATCAAAAACTTTGTATACGGGAGTAACAAGTAATATACTGCGAAGGGCTTGGGAACACAAAGAAAAACTGATTGAAGGTTTTACCAAAAAATATAATATAGATAGACTAGTGCACTATGAATTTTTCGAAGATATGCCCACAGCCATAACCAGAGAAAAAGAAATAAAAGGCTGGCTAAGAAAAAAGAAAGTAGCTTTAATTGAAAAAGAAAATCCCCAGTGGTTGGATTTATATGATGAATTATAGTTAATGGCAACACAATGCAGATCCTTCGTCCGACTTAAAGCCGTCCTCAGGATGACGGATAAATTAAATAAAATTATGCAAAAATATCAGATTAATACAGTCTCATCTCATAAAAAACAATTCCAAACCGAGCGCATGAAAGTGCCGGCGGTTTTAAATGTGAGTGATGATCTCATGCCGAACGACGATACATTGGCTGAAATTGAAAATGTGGCCTCTGACGAGCATGTTTTTCATCATGTGGCAGTGATGAGTGACGTGCACAGCAAAAAAGGAAGAAAAAACCCGACTGGAACGGTGATTGCGACCAAAAATTTTTTGCTTCCGCAAATCAATGACACGGCACCGAACTGCGGAATGAGATTTTTGAAAACTAATCTGACAGATCAGGATCTGACTCCTGAAAATATTGATAAATTATTTAACGCGCTTATTAAGCCAATTCCAACCAAAGCCTATGTCGGGACAAAGATTCCCTATTCTTTGGTGATGGACATATGCCGAAAAGGAGTTGAGCCGGTGAAAAAATATTTCGGAACTCGGACAAAAAATGAAATAGAGAATACATATAAAAATGGAAACTTTTTCCCTAAAGAAGTTTCATCGTTCGATATCCTAAATTCCATCCCAAAAATATTTCTTAGAATCGGCCAATATCGGTTAGGAATTTTAGGTGCGGCTGGGAACCACTTTTTGGATCTTATGAAAATTTCTGAGATCAGAAATCCGGAACTTGCCCAGAAATTGGGAGTCTATGAAGGCCAGTATATTTTTCTTTTGCATACCGGATCAGGGCTTCTCGGCCAATACGCATCATATTTTTATACGCCAAAGATTAAAGAACATCTTAGCCAACGACTGGTTCTTAAGCTTGGCAAAATGACATTTGAGACACAGATGAAGATGGTATATAAGAGCTTATCCAAAAAAATTGAAAATTACAAAAAAAGTGAGAACTTTTTTGCTTACGATGAAGATACAGTGGAAGGAAAAATGTTTATCACTGCTAACAGAGCGGCCGCCAATCATGGCTTTGCTAATCGGGCGATCTTGACGCATAATCTGGATCAAACAATAGAAAAAGTGCTGGGCAAAGATCCAGAGCTGGATCTGCTATATGATATGCCTCATGTTTTTGTGGACAAAGAGAACCATTTTGGAGAAGATCTCTGGGTGCATAGAAACGGTTCAGTGAGAGCCAATGGACCCGCTCGCATGAATCATCCGGTATTTTCCGAAACTGGAGAGCCGGTCTTTATCCCCTCTTCCATGAGCACTTCAGCCTATATCGGTGTTGGGACAAATGAAAACGAATCAACATTTTTTTCCGCTTCTCATGGAACAGGAAGAAGAAAAAATCCGGAAAACAATAAAGCTACCAGCAAAAAAGAATTATTAAGAAAAATGGAGTCTCAAAAAGTAAAATTGTTCAATGCAAAATCAAAAGGCGTGATTCAGCAAGACAGCGGGTACTATAAAGATGTAGAAGAAGTGATTTCCGGCATGGTGGAGAATAAAATAATCAATGTCGTGGCGAAAATGGAACCGATAGCGGTGTTAATGTATTAAATTATGAAAATCATCACAATTTCCGGTCTGGATGGTAGCGGAAAATCAACCCAAGTAGAAATGCTGAAAAATTATCTGGAATCGCAAAACAAGCGGGTTTTTTATTTTCATGCCATCGAGCAAAGCATTGCAAAGAAAACAATAAATTTTAGGAATAAATATTGTTTAGTCTGTAAACTAAGCAAAAAATGTGAAACCTCGCCTAGTGTTACTAGGGCCAATGTTTTTCAAATATTTTTGAGGAAAATATTTTTAAGAATAGATGCTTGGCGCTTCAACAGGTTGCGTAATAAATTACGTAATTTGGGGTACGATTATATCCTAAGCGACAGGTATTTTTACGACAGTGCCATTAATATTGAATATCTGTCCGAAAGCCAGTACGAAGTCCCCTTTTTGGTTAGTCCGGATATGCGTATTTATCTTCAGGCTTCTCCGGAGTTTATTATGCATCGTGAGCGAGTTCCGGATCAAGGCATTGATTATCTCAAAAAGAAAAACGAACTATATGATAATAAGATCAATGTTTGGAATATGAAAGTAGTGAATGGGAATAGAGATAAGAATGTTATTTTTGAAGAGATACAGGGCCTAGTGCCGTCATCCTGAGGACGGCGACCAGCCGGACGAAGGATCTCCTGTAAAATATTGTCAGTGATAATTTATAGGAGATCCTTCGCTTCGACTTGGGTCGAAGCTCAGGATGACGGTTACAGACAAAATAAAAAAAAGTCCCTGACCGTTCCGCTTATCGAAGCGAAAAAAATCAGAGACCTTATGGGACAGAAACAATAAAACTACATGTATAACTTTAATACCTTGGTGTTATCTTTTGCCTCGATGGGCAGTGAGTCGATTTCTCTTATAGCAGTAAAAATTACCGCTTCCTGACCCACAAGAGCATAAGATAATGGGGATGGTAGTTTGCGGTATACATTTGCCCCACAAACCTCACAAACAGTGTCAATATCTTTTATTAGCACTATAAATCTATCCCCTGCTTTTAAATCCTTAAAAAACATAGCACTCCTCCTTGCTTTTTGAACTATATGATACTATTCATACACGCACCTGCCAGATTGAAATTTGATTATATACAAAAATAGGATTATGTCAACCATCGCTAAATCGGCTCTTTGGGTCACCATTTCGGAAATAATATTCAATCTATCGGGATTTGTAATCCACTCGGTCGTGGGGCGGATTTTGGGTCCGGCGGATTATGGCCGATTCGGCCTCGTTGTAACGCTCACAACCATGATAATCATGCTGATTGGTAACGGCATTCCGACTGCTATGTCAAAATATATAAGCGAGATTTATGACACCAATCCGCGCCTGGTTGGCGTAATAAAGCGACAGACAATCATTCTTCAAAGCATCCTTATCGGAATTGTGACTATTCTTTTTTATTTTTCTGCTCCCATCCTTGCCGGAATTCTTGGCGATCCGACTTTGACGCCCCTTTTTCAGATTTCAACGCTAATCATTCCCCTTTTTGCGGCTGCCTCATTTTATTTTTCCTATTACACTGGGCTTCATCGATTTGGCATCCAGTCATTTTTGAAAGTTGCAAGATCATTATTCCGCATCGTTTATATTATCGGCTTTGCTTATTTTTTTGGCGTAAAAGGTTCTATTTCCGGATATATCGCAGCGCCAGCTTCAATTTTTCTTTTGGCGCTATTCATCGATAAATTTAAGGTGTCAAAGGAATTGAAAAATTCTTGTCGTTGTGATCCGCCAGCTGGCGGAGAAGCAATCTCGAAATCAAATAACGAGATTGCCACGTCGCCTTCGGCTCCTCGCAATGACATTTCTTTTGACTGGCATAAGCTCATTGACTACGCCTGGCAGATAATATTGTTTTTTCTGGCTTACGAACTTCTCATCAGCATCGATTTATATTTGGTCAAAGGAATTTTACATGATGATTATCAGACCGGAATCTATAATGCTTCGCTTACTATCGGGCGCATCCCCTATTATATTTTCTATGCGCTGACCGTGATTCTTCTCCCGGTAATTTCAAAAACAACATCGGAAAATAACAGGAAAAAAACAGCTGAAATCATTAATCAATCGCTCCGGCTCATGCTTATTCTTCTGGTTCCTATGGTAATTCTTATGAGTGTTTTTGCAAGGCCATTGATCCGGCTGTTTTATTCGCAAAGGTATATTGACGCCGCATATCCTATGAGTATTTTAGTTTGGGGCGTCGGGTTTCTCACTATATTTTATGTTTTTTGTTTTGTCATGAGCGGAGCTGGAAAAGTGAGAAAACCAATGATTATGTCGGTTTTGGGCTTAGCTCTAAATACGATTCTAAACTATATTCTGATCAAAAAATACGGCATTACTGGTTCAGCTATTGCCACTTCCATTACTTCGGTCATCATAACATTCTTCATGCTGTATCATATTTGGACTGATTTCGGGGTAAAAATAAAACTGACAAGTTTTTTGAAAGTAACTTTTGCTGGAATTGTCATGTACTTGGCATCAATGCTCTTTAACCGCGGAGAGCTTATTTTTATGCTTTGGTCAGCGATCCTCTTTGCTTTATATTTAGTTATACTTTTTCTTTTAGGAGAAATAAAAAAGGCGGACATCGCAATTGTCCGCGGAATGTTGGCTCGCAAGAAAATTGCCAAAGTCAAAGAAGAATTTTCAGGTAACGAACCAGCAGCTTAAATTATAAATTTTCTAATATTTTTTTGAATTCAATCTCCAATGCTTCCAAGCTGTTTTCTTCGGCTACTTTTTTGACTTCTTGGGATAACTTGATTCTTAATTCTTCACTTGAGACCAGCTCGTTCAATTTGTTTTTAAATTCTTCATTATTTTTCGCTGTCAGACAGCAATTTTTACCGGTCAGCCAATCCTTATAGACTGGAAGATCGCGGACAAGAATTGGAAGCCCGACTGCCGCCGCTTCCATCAGTACCATGCCCTGATTTTCTTCATAAGACGGGAAAATAAAAACGTCGAGACTATTAAAAGCTGCATTTACATCATCGATAAATCCGGTAAATATTACATTGGGTAGATCTGTTTTGTATTCCGGTTTTACGAGAAGGCTTGAGTATATCTTTCCAAACCAGATGAAATCAATCTCGGGAAATTTTTTGGCTAAGAAAAGAAAAGTATCGATGCCTTTGCGAGGAAGAGCTAGGCCGACTGATCCGACGGTAAATTTTTTCAAACCATATTTTTCCCTGACTTCATTCCTTAATGATTCTTCCGGAAAAAAGTTTTTCAGATTTACCCCGTTGGATCGGACAATTATTTTCTCCGGATTAATTCCATAACCTATCAGAAGTTTTTTGGTGTAGGCGCTAGGAGAAAAAATTATGTCGCCTGAATCATAGAAACACTTAAGGTACCATCGAGCGAGTGGAGCTATATATTTGTTGAACCAAAAAACGCTTACCATATCTTCGGCTGTCATGTGGGACCAGACAATAACTTTCTTTCCCTTGCGGTGGGCACGTTTAACCAGCCAAAAAGTGGCGAGCCAAGGCAAATTGGCCATGAGGATATCGCAAGAATCGTCCCATTTTTCGGTGCATTCAAAACCCAGCTTTTTCACCATATCTAGCTGGTTTCGGTATGAACTAAGCATGCCACTTCCAAGTTTTTTGTAGGCGAAGCCTCCCAAAAAACGATTGAATTCGAGATGGATGCAGATCTTCATCGTTATTTAATGTACCCCGTAAATATACCTATGGCGTAAATTACTGTAGTGATTTATTTAACGGAGTGAAATTCTTAATTACTTCTTCGTAGCAGTTTTCAAAAGATTCCATAATTTTATCTTTGGAATAGCCCATGGCCAATTCTCTGGAATTTTTTGAAAATATTTCTCGTTGGGATTTATTTTTGAAAATATTTTCAATTTTTTGCGCTATTTCTGCGACATTATCTGCCTGGCATAAAAATCCATTATATGCATCTTTGACGATTTCCTTCATTCCATTTTCGCTGACTGCAATTACCGGGAGGCCGCAGGCCATGGCCTCAAGAACGGAAAGCGGCATATTTTCGCTCCTTGAGGCTGTAACAAAAACATCGTTGCAGGCCACTGCTCGAGCAAGCGCCTCTCCTCTCAGGATGCCAGTCCAGATAATATTTTTATCAATCCCTAATTTTTTTATGAGTTGCTCGAGTTTGTTTTTTTCTGGTCCGTCAACGATGAGTATGAGTTTTGCGGTTTTTAAATAGTCCTTTTCTAAAACTTTTTTAAAAGCCAAAATCACTTTATCTATGCTTTTTTCATAACTGATCCTGCCCATGTAGACAGCGGAAAAGTCAGACATATGATAATTATGCTTATGTTTTATTTTTTCTTTTTCGGATATAGGTGAAAAAATTTCTGTATCAATGCTGTTCGGGATAACTTTTATCGGTCTTTTCAATCCGGATTCAAGCAAGCTGTCGGCCAGCGATTTTGAAGGGCTCACTATCAAATCGCAGCGATTGTAATATCCGGCGGTGATTTTCCAGGAAAGGCGTTTTGCCCAGGCATATTCGAGACCGACGTGCTTCAAATAATGGTCGTAAAATGTATGGTGTTCTCCAACCAGAGCGATTTTAAGTATTTTCGAACCTATAACAGCTTCCCATCCGGCTGCAAAAGGAGTATGGGCATGGATTATGTCTGGCTTGAATTTTTTTAGCTGTCTTAGCGTGAATCCAAAAGGAAATGACATTCTTAGGCCTTGTCTGCGATAAATCGGAGCCGGAAGAGACGGAATCGGGCAGACTTCAAAGTCATATGAATGGAAATCAGAGGAAGATATGTCGTTTTTTGAAATGACTGTAAAAACTTTCACTTGGTGTCCCCTTTCGGCCAAACTTTTAGCGCAAAAAAAGGCAAAATTAGAAACGCCATTAATTTGGGGAAAAAAGGTATCGCTGAATATTGCAATCCTCATTTGATTTTTTTAACAAAATTAATAACCAGATCTTTAATTTTATCCTGATGCGCGGTTGCCAGATAATGGCTTGCTTCGTTCAGAGTAGCACACTCGCATTTTCTAATTTTAGAAGCCATGTCTTCCATTTCTTTCTGGCTGAAAAAAGGATCGCGGGTGCTTCTTACAATCAAAACAGGGCAATTAATCTTTTCCAATTCGTTTCCATAGTCAATCCGACCCATTTCTGAGAGCATCCAATAATTTATGGAAAGCGGCATCGTCCCAAAACCTTTGAGAGTCGAATCCCAATAGCCTTTTGATTTGCCTTGTTGGAAATAATAATATTCTTTCCGTTTTTGCCATATCAAAAGCCAGCCGAAAGAATTGACTAGATGATATAGGATGGGAGTAACCCAGCCAATTTTTTTGTATTTCAAGGCATTTTTATGGTTGGCGCTTATAAGAACCAGTCCTTTGACTTTTTCCGGATGTTTCGAAACATAGTCCAAAGCTATTGCTCCGCTGAAAGAGTAGCCTACTAGGATGAAGTTATCTATTTTTTCTTCCACAACAATTTTTTCCAGATCTTCAGAAAAAATGGAAATTTTATACCAGCTTCTTTTTCTGGTTTTGTCGGAATGGCCGTGTCCTCGCATATCCAGAGCCAGGCTGGAAATCCCATTTTTTTCAAGCTCTTCCATAATTTCAATCCAAGTTGTGTGATTGGAAGAAAGTCCATGGAGAAAAACCACCGAAACCGGATTCCGGCCTGATTTTTTTAGGGAATAATGTATTATTCCTCGCCCGCTGTCTAAAATTTTCTTTATCATTCCTTTGGTTTAAAAATCTAATTTTCTGTCTGCATCCAATTTTTCGGCGACCGATTTCGATAACCTTTTATAGGCTAACGATATGGCGATAAATAGAATAAGTGCTCCAGCGATGAGATATTGGCCGATATTCAGGTAGTGGGAAATCGCATTGTAAGCCGAACCGAAGTAGTATCCGATTATAAGGAAAAGGAGCGAAGTTGGCAAGATTAGACCCAGGCTCCACAGAGTATATTTTTTTATGGGCATCCTGGCTGCACCCATGATCATGAGTCCGGGAGTCGCTAAAAATGGTACTAGCTTAGAAATAGTAATCGCCTTCCCCGCATGCTCCCGGGCTAAATATTCTAAATGGTGTACTCTTTTTTCCGATAGTCCGAAATATTTGGCGTATTTATCGACCAGCTTGAACCTTCCCCAATATCCTATCGCATAGAATAGGATATCCGGAATAAGATTGCCGAGCACCGACAGGATAAAAACCGTATAGATATTGAAATAGCCTAAAGCTGCCACAAAAGCTCCGGCAGCAGTCACGGCTGGTCCTTCAATGAGCAAGGCGACAAAAAACAGCGGGTATCCATGTAGAAGAACCCATTGGACCGAATCTTGAAAAGTGGCAAAATACATAATTTATTAGTTGTTCCCCCACCGATAAACTAAAACTTTTCCGCGGACATATGAATTTGACACCTTGGTCAAATTTTTATCTATCCATTCCTCGGCGTCGTTGGCAATGTAAACATTGTCGTTTTCGGAAATAATTACCCAGCCTGAAGTATTCTGGCTGACAATTTCCTGGATTTCAGAAAGAGTCAATTTGTCATGAGAGATTTCTCCTCCAAAACTGAATACTTTTATCTTTTTTCCATTCCAATAGAAATTTCGGAAATTTCTGGTCACTAAAACATCTTCAGCTTTGCGGCTTTTTATGAAATAAGAAAATATTTTTTTATAATTTACATTGTCAGATTCAGAAGTTTGGCGATAAACATTGGGAGTTTGGAAAAAATAAGCCCAGTTCGGAAGAATTAAAAATATCAGAATCAAAGGAACAAGCACAATTTTACGGCCGAACTTGGTAAGATTTTCGTTTAAAAACCAAAGCAGGGCGTAAATTCCGCAGGCGATGAGGATAATGGAAAATGATTCAATGAAAAATATGTATTGATCACCCACATTTCGATTCCAAAGGAGAATAGCAGATAGCAATACAGAAAAAAATGATATTGAAAGCCACAGTGATTCTTTGCGAAGGTTTTCATTTTTATATAGATAATAAATTCCAGCTGCGAGAAAAGTTAATGCTAAAATCAGGTTGTTATAATCAGAAAAAACATTGATTATATATGACCAGTGGCTGTTGGGAAAATCAATTCCGGCCGTATAAGTCTCCAGCTGTTTGGGAAATATTACTTTACCCAGTATGAATCCGGCGACAATTGATCCAAGCCCCAGAGCATACTTATTGAAAAGATTTTTATTTTTTCTATATTCCAGCGCAGCTAAAACCATGGCGTAAACAAAAAATATAATAATAATATTTCCTGTCAATTGGTGAGTCAAAATGCAGATTGCGCCCAGGATGGCCATAGGAATAAAATAAATCAGATTGATTTTCAGTTTTTCATAAAAATATTTAGCCATAACAATCTTCCCTTGATATTCTTCTTCCAGAAATTTAAACAGCATCCAGGAAAATGCCAAAAATACGGGAAAAAACATAGCATACATGCGAAGCCTCCGGTCAAAAATAATTCCGGTTATACTTATGGCAAAAAGCGCGGCGGCAATGAGGCCGATTTCTTTTTTCTTGGTAAAATAAGTGGCTACAAAATAAATCAAGACTATGGAAATCAGTCCCCAAAGAACGCTTATTGATCTGGCGGATGCTTCGGATGTGCCGAATGTCTTAAGAATTTGTGCTACCTGCCATTTATATATCCAGGCGCGCGAATCCCTGGCTTCAAAGGCATTTTCCGAATTAACTTGGCCAAAATTGAAGTCCCAATTCTGCCAAACTCCGGTTTTGGCATAAGCCATGCTTGAATTGATGTCTAGAAATTCATCGGCCACAAAAGAAGTAGCGCCGAGATTATAAAACCGAAGCGCAGCGCCCAATAAAATAATGACTAACAGAATTGTTAGTGTGGTTTTTTTAGTTAAATTCATAAATTTATAATTTTTAAAATTTATAAACTACGCGACTCGTCATCCTGAGCTTCGACCCAAGTTGAAGCGAAGGATCTATTACAAGTTACTTATAGTTTCATTTAAATTATTACAACTAGTGATGATTTGATGCAGATCCTTTGTCCGGCTGGTCGCCGTCCTCAGGATGACGGTTTACCCGAGGCTTTTTAGAAATTAGATAATTAGGTGAATTTTAGTTATCGCTTTCGTCGCTTGCGCTTTCATTGAATATCTCATCCCATTTGTATCTTTTGGGCGTACCGGATGATCCCTTTGACTTGTCTTGAGTGAAGTTCTGCTCCACAGCATTTATTGCTTCCGGTTTTGGCTTAAGTTCAAACAGTGTCAATGTTCCAAATTCTTTTTGTCCGATCAAATCATAGCTCATTGAATATTTCTCGATATCTTTTTTAAAATTAGAAAGAGACGGATAAATCAGAAAATAATTTCCGTGTTCATAGACCTTTCCGCTGTTGGAAGCATTTCTTAAATCATCTCTGGAAATATTATTCCGATCTAAATGAAACAGGAAAGATCTTCGGTATTCCGGGTCGCTATTGAGATAGATGGGATATCCGTTGCTTTTCTGGATAGATATTATATAGGAGATTATCTTATTTTGCTGATCCAAAGTTACCCTGGTTTTTTCCTTGAGAATTCTGTCAGTTTCTACTTTAAATGAAATGGTGGAGGCATTTCCCAGCTGCCAAAAGCGTTGTTTCACTTTCCAAAGATTATAGCTCCCAACGGCCAAAACAAGAAGTATTATTAATACGGAGCTGGCTTTTTTATTTTTTATGGCAGTTTCTAAAAACTGGAGCATGAATCCCAAAAAAACAAATGGAACAGTGGCAACTAAAAGAAAAAAACGGGGAGAAATATCGTATGAAATGGGAATATAGAGCCCCAGGACGACAAAAAACCAAAGAGTCGCCAAGATTAGAAAATCTTTTTTTTGCGAATTCTGTTCCTTTTTTGTGTTCAATACGAGCAAGACTGTGCCTAAAGTAAAAAACAAGAGCGAAAAAATTCCCATTCCCAATTCATTTTTGCAACTGTCGTCGCATATGAAGCTAAATCCATTTTTTCTTTCAAGTGTTATTCGAGGGAGCTCCCGTTTTTCCACTCCAAATAAAACAGTCACATATCCCAAGGAGCTTTCATTATAGCTTTTTATGGCTTTTTCAATGATGTCATGGTCGCTTTTTTCTGATTTGCCTTGGGCAACTTCCAAAATTTGTCCGATATTTTTTCCACCCGTTTCAAAATCATTGATTATCGCGGGAAAATAGAGAAAAATAACCGCTATGGCGGAAAAAATCCAATATTTTATTTTTATTTTCGGCCTTTTAATGATTAGAAACAGAAATGATATGGTTGGCATGGCTACGAAAGCCAAAAAGTGAAGCTGAGTGGCAATAGCTAGCGAAGCTGAAAAGGCCACAAGCCACGATCCTCTTTTCTTTTCACTTTCATTTTTATCCACCGTCCTTAGTAAAAAGTAGAAAGTCAAAAGAGTGAAAAGGGGCAAAGGATTTGGGTTCCAGGAAAATCTTGAGTACATGACCAGAAAAAGAGAAGCGGAAAAAATAAACGCAAGACCGAGGGAAATTTTTTGGTCAAAATAACGCCGGATAAATAAATAAAAAACAGGAATAGTCAAGATTCCAAATAGCATAATAATCACCGCTACTCCAGAAGGTGTATTTCCAAAGACCAAAGCGCTTAGATATTTGAAATAATAAAAAGCTGGCCCAAGGCGCAAGAATGTGCCTGCCGCCTTCGGTCCTAAGAGGGGCAGGTTGCTTATCCCATCTGTTATTGCCAGATCGATTACTTTAGCATCTCTGGACTGATCCAGCTCAAAATGAAGCCAGTCGGAAAAGTGATAAGCGCGCAGAAAGATGCCAATTCCAATAATAATTAGGAATATCGCTATAACTATCGTTTTTTTTCTAGGTAGGTTCATAGTTATCATAATAATAATAAGGGAGATCGATTGTTTTGTAAAAGCCCTCCATCCCATCCAAGCTAAGTGCCGGAATTCCATAATAGTTTATGTTGTTTAGTTCTTTTTCCCAGTAAGACGTATGCCAATGGCCGGAAAAAACATATCTGACATGGCCACTTTCTTCGATTATTTTTTGAAAATCAGAATAAATCGGGTTTATATAGGAAATAGTTTTTTTGTCCCAGATTGGATGGTGCATGGCAATTGCGATATCTTTATTTGTCTTCAAAGCGTCTTTGAGCCAGTTTAATTGGACATTGCCTATGCCGCCATCATAATCGACATACGCAGAAAAATTTTCTTTATTGTCCGGACCTTCAGAACTATCCAAAACAATTATTCTCCAGTCATGTTTATCAAAAAAATAATAATTATTCATCATTCCTAATATTTTTTTTGTTTCTTCATCATCATGGTTTCCCGGAACCCATATTTCTTCCATTTCACTTTGGTCTGTCAGTACCTTTATTGTTTCCGCATGCTTTACAGAGTCATTATTGGTAAAATCTCCCAGATTGATAACTAATTCTGTTCTTTCTTTCTTCATTTTTTCCAAGGATTCTGGCAAAAGCTGTATATATCTATTAGGGTAAACTGTGTTTCCTGGTGTACTTTTAGCGCGAATTTTTTGGCTTGCCGCATGAATGTCAGAAACTATTCCTATTTTATAATTGATGATTTTAGGATGTAGGTCAGAAGAAGATATAATATTTGGTTTGGTGGCTAAAGCAAAGACAAAAAAGACGGCCAAAAAATATAAAAAATACATAGGCAGGCGAACATACTTGGTTTTTTCTACTTCTTCATTTGACATGGTGATTGCTTTACCTTTTGGTGTTTGTATAATAAAATATAATAAGTCAGCCCAGTCTCTTTATTGTACTATAGTAGCTTTCAAAAAAGCAATGATTATCGAACAAATAAAAAAAAATTTAAAAAATCGCGATAATTCGCTCTTGTTTCTTATCTCTTTTGTTTCGGCCACAAATAGCCTTTTTTTTGTTTATCGCGCCATAAAACATGTTAATTTTTTGGTCTTTTTCGGAATAAGCGAGATATATTCAATATATATTGGGGTAGCTCTTTTTTATTTGGCAGTTCTTGCGTATATTTTAAGAAATTCTATAAGCTTTCTTGGAATATTTAAAAAAACTCTATTAATATTCTTACCTTCCGTGGTTATTTTAAGCTGGGGATTTTATACTCATTCAGCATCATTGGGAAAAATACCATACAGCAATTTACTTAGGTTTTTATCATCATTCTATATTATTGTTATTGGATTTTATTTGCTGTGTGTTTTTAAAAGCTATAAAAACATCTCTAATTTTTTTAGAGATTTTAAAGAAACTAATGCTGATACAAACGCAGAAGATTTAAAGAGAAAGGAATTATTTCAAAAAAGACATTTTTTTCTTAGTAAGGTGCCTTTTTTCGGATCAGTTGCAGGATGGTTTTTTACCCAAGGTATTTTGGCTACGTTTGTTATCATAACTGTAATAGGCCTCAATTTAGCTTTTGGGGCATATCATATTAGTGAGTTTGCTGCTGTGGACGAGCCTTTATGGACATACAACAGAATTCCCAAATTTTGGAACAATGTGGCTGACGGAGAATTTCATAAAACGATGGTTAGTGACAAACCTGGCATAACCGTTGCTCTTGTTTCAGGAATTGGACTTAAGTGGGTAGCAAATCCGATGTATTATAAAAATGCTGGCTGGGAAGGAGAAACTTCTGAAAATTATTTGGATGTCAGGGATTTGAATTTTGCCCTCAGGTTTCCTATATTTTTGTTCAATGCTTTAATGTTGTTAGTTTTTTATATTTTGATCAAAAAATTGCTTGGAAAATCCATTGCTTTGTTTTCGATTATTTTGATTGGCCTATCGCCTATTCTCATCGGGATTTCTTCTATCATAAATCCGGATGCCTTGCTTTGGGTTTTTGTGCCTTTTTCAATACTTGCCTATTCCATCTATTTGAGAGATCAATCTAACAAATATCTTTACATCGCGGGAATATTTTTGGGACTGTCTATTCTTACAAAATATGTCGCCAACATTCTCTATATCTTCTTTTTTGGCATGATATTTTTGGAATATATAATTAATGGGCGATGCTATGAAAGTCTTTCTATCTCGAAATACTTGAAGGAAAAAATTTACGATTATTTTGTTTTGGTATTCTTTTCTTTGGCAGTTTTTTTCTTTTTGTTGCCGGCAGCCTGGGTGGATATCACTCGCCTTTTTGAAGGAACTATCCTTTCTCAGGCATTTATTAAGGTATGGCCTTTATTTATCGGAGTAATAATTTTTATTTTTATTGAGATGCGATTTTTGAAAAATAAGCTGACTCTAGTTGCTTTAAAATTTCTGGAAAAATATAAAAAACCTTTGTTGTCGCTTGTGTATGTAATTTTTTCTTTTCTTATCATTGCTACTTTGGTTGATACATACTTTGGCATGAAATTTTATAATTTAGAGTCTATTTCAGCTTCGCCCAAATCTTCCGGGCTGACAGTTGACTTTGTCGGATTACTTTTGGCTAATTTTTATTCTTTAATTTTCGGAATAATTCCTGTTGCGCTTGTAGCCATCTTGCTTCTACTGGTCAATAATATAAAATCCAATGGAAAAAAAGACAGTCATGAGCGATCCTTTTATTTTTATATAATAATTTTTATTTTGCTTTATTATATTGCGTCTACTGCAAGCGGAGTCAGTGCCAATGTCAGGTATCAGATAATTATTTATCCTCTTGTGTTTATTCTGGCTGCGATAGGAATTGATGAATTTTTTAATATCAAGATCGTTAAGAAATATTTTCTTAAACCACTTTCTTACGCAGTCTTAATTGCTATTTCTGGTTATAGTTTGAATTTTATAAGGCCATTCTATTTCAGCTATGCCTCGGATCTTCTTCCTAGGCAGTATGTTCTGAATTTAAAAGATATGGGAGATGGAAGCTTTGAGGCGGCTCAGTATTTAAATAGCCTTCCCGACGCTAAAAAATTGTTAGTCTGGACGGATAAAAGAGGGGTATGCGCCTTTTTTATAGGTAGCTGTCAAAGCGGATTTGATTTTGACAAAAACAAAACTGTTTTTGATTATTTCGTCGTTTCATCAGGAAGAGAAACAAGAACCAGCAAAATGACAATGAACCGTGTAAATGGAGGAAATACAACGCTTTTCCGGCTGGATAAGCTGTATGAAGTTCAAAATCCGGAATATAAGGTAGAGATTGGCGGACGACCTAATAATTTTGTTAAAGTAATTTCAGCAAAAAATATAGGATTCTAACTATTTTATCCAGAAAAAAATGAATGATTTGAAAGAAATATTTAAAAAAAACAAAAAAGCCATTCTCGCATTGGCTTTTATAATTTTAGTTGGAATATTTTTGCGAACCTATAAGTTTCATGACTGGTTGAGATTCAGCCATGACCAGGCAAGAGATGCTTGGATATTAAGTTCTGCTTTGAAAGGCAAGGATTTGCCTCTTTTGGGACCGAATGCCGGAACAACTGCTTTTCAATTGGGGCCGATCTATTATTATTTTTCTTTTGCCAGTGAAAAAATATTTGGAAATTATCCTGATAAAATGGCTTATCCGAGCGTATTTTTTTCTATACTTTCTATCCCGCTTTTTTTCTTTTTTATGCGTGAGTTTTTTGAGAGGAAAGTAGCTTTGTCTATGACGGCTATTATGAGTGTTTCCTACTTTCTTGTTATAAATTCCCGCTTTTCTTCTAATCCTAATCTTATTTCTTTTTTTGTTTTGCTCTTTCTCTACTCGATTCTTAAAATGCTGGACGGACGGGAAAATCGTTATTTTATCTGGAGCGTGCTTGCTGGAATAGGAATGGGAGTGGCCATTCAGCTTCATACAACGCTTCTCACAACAATACCTATAGTGGCAGTCATTACATTTGTTTATCTCTTCAAAAAGAAGGTAGCCAATATTGGGAAAATCCTGCTTGTTTTTGCCGCCGCTTTTTTGATTCTTAATACCAGCCAGATATATCACGAACTGAAATCAGGCGGGAGTAATTCTAACTTATTTTTCAAGGGGCTCGGGAGTACTTCTGGCAAAAGTGATTATGGAAAGAAAATATTTCTTATCGCATCATGTCAGATGCAGGCCAACACTCACATAATCTCATCCTTTCAGGACGATGATAAATGTAGCACTATTTTTCATAAACCTTCCGGAAAAGTATCAAACAAAGCCAGGTATTATCTTGGAATGTCTTTGATGATTCTTTTCTCTCTCGTGGGATATTTTTTGCTTTGGAATCGATTTTACAAAGAAAAAGAAGTCAAAAAGAAAAATTTTCTTGGTCTCGTTATTTTATTCAATCTTATCTCTTTTGCGATAATGGTTCCTATCGCTAGCATAATTTACGTAGGTTATTTCATCAATCTCTTTTTTATTCCTTTTGTT